>ULVD01027822.1_pt1 | contig 27337 bp, 20 predicted proteins | sample 1959101 | NCBI WGS metagenome assembly ULVD01 (sample SAMEA4835777, study PRJEB28245) | human gut metagenome | biome: gut microbiome; material: fecal sample | place: Denmark | collected 2008
CTCAACTCCCGGAGATATGCCCGGGCGCATTGCGGAGTATTGCCTGGCGACGGGGCAGTATGTTCCCGCCACGCCGGGCGAGACTGTGCGGGTGATATTCGACAGTCTTGCACTGTGCTATCGCCGCACCATCAACGGTGTAGCCTCCCTTTGCAATATCACACCGACCGCGATAAACATTGTCGGCGGCGGTTCAAAAGACACTCTCCTTAACCGCATTACCGCCGATATTTGCGGTCTGCCCGTTGTTGCGGGACCCTCCGAGGCGACAGCAGTAGGAAATATTGCAGTCCAGCTCATGGCTTGCGGTGAGGCGGCGTCCGCTGACGAGGCGCGCGAAATAGTGCGCCGCTCCTTCCCGACCGAGGTTTATTATCCCTCATCTGGAACCTCTGATTTCGATGAGGCATATGTTCGTTTTGACCGACTTGTCGCGCGCCGGGAAAGCGGTGCGGTGTAACGACGGGAGCTTTCTTCCGGAAAGCAAAATAATCTAACGGAGTCAGCCGCCCCGGCGGCGCGTACCTTCATGGCAAACAATCTGATACTCAGCTTCCGAGCGGTAGCACCTGTCTTTCTGCTGATACTGCTCGGAATGGCATTCAAACGTACAAAATTTCTTCCCGAAAACTTCTACCCTTCGGTAGACAAGCTCGTGTTCAAAGTCACGCTTCCGATCCTCATCTTTCTGAATGTTGCCGGAGCGCGGCTTTCGGACGACGGCTCATATCTGAAAATAATAGCTTATATTATCCCGGCTATCATAATTCTCAGCGTACTCAACGCACTTGCGTGGTGGCTTTTGTTGCGCGACCGTGCCAAGTGCGGCGCAATGGTGCAGGGAGTTATGCACTCAAACCTTGCTATTCTGGGGCTTGCACTGCTCGGAAACGTTTTTCCGGATGCTTCGACATCTGCTGCCGCCGTTTCTCTTTTTTCGGTGGTCATGCCGTTTCACATCATTGTGCAGAACACCGTGGTGGTAGTCTGGCTTTCGGTCTTTTCTCCCAAGCAGGAGTCGGCAAAAAAGGGCGGTGCGGTTTTTCTTCGTGTTCTGAAGGATATTGCAAAAAATCCGCTTATTATTGCGGCACTTGCCGGACTTCCGTTTATGATCTTTGAAGTCAGCTTTCCGCCCGTGATTGACAAAACGCTGAATTATCTTGCCGGTCTTACAACGCCCCTGGCGCTTATCAGCCTCGGCGCGGGATTTTCCTTTGCGTCTCTTAAGGGAAAGCTCGGATGCGCGTTGTCCGGCGCACTGCTGAAGACTGCAATACAGCCCGCGGCGGTGATCTTTATCGGCTATCTGCTTGGCTTCCGCGGTATGGAGCTGCTTGTTATCTTCTTCCTTTTCGGCACTCCCACGGCGGTGGCAAGCTATGTTATAGCCAAGAATATGAAAAGCGACTACGAGCTTGCGGGACAGATAGTCATGCTCTCGACACTTTTCTGCATCGTCACCGTTTTTGTGGCGCTTTATCTGATGCGCACGGTGGGTTGGATAGTCTGAATCCGATCTCATTGTAAGGACGAGCGTTTTTTTATCTTTGGCGGTGCATTAAGCCCCGGTTGATTATTATGCCAAATATCGCGGAGGGTTTTGGTGTGTTTGTTTGGGAATACGCCGAAAATGGTCGCCGCGCAAATATTCGGGTCGAAAAAATATTGCCAAGTGGTTGGAATTGTGTTATAATTATATACGTGTGTTCTCGTTGCGGAGGCTGTTCCGCTGCACAAAACTGAATATTTGTTTGGGGGATTCATGAAAGACATTCTTTACGGTGATCTTGGAATTATCGGTATGCAGGGCTGTGAACGCTTTACTGCTCAGGTGGATAACTACATCAGGGAGTGGCGCGGCAGCTCCGAGAGCTTTCTTGTGGGGGCGGAGTGTCCCCGGTTCGGCAGCGGCGAGGCTAAGGGGCTTATAAGCCGCTCTGTCCGCGGGCTTGATCTTTTCATCATCTGCGACATTTTCAATTACGGTGTGACCTACAAGATGCGCGGCAAACCGCACGAAATGAGTCCCGACGATCATTACGCCGACCTCAAGCGCATAGTAGGCGCGGTCGAGGGCAAGGCAAGACGTATTTCCGTCATTATGCCGATGCTATATGAGGGCAGACAGCACAAGCGTACCTCAAGGGAATCGCTTGACTGTGCCATGATGCTGCGCGAGCTTGAGACTATCGGCGTGCGCAACCTGATCACGTTTGACGCGCATGACGACAGAGTTCAGAACGCGGTGCCCTTCATGGGCTTTGACAACTACCGTCCGACATATCAGATGGTCAAGGCGCTTGTCCGCGTAATACCCGATATTGAGTTTTCAAAGGACAAGCTTATCATCATTTCCCCCGATGAGGGAGCCATGGGCAGATGTATGTATTTTTCATCTGTACTGGGTCTTGATGTCGGAATGTTCTACAAGCGTCGCGACTATTCCCGCGTCGAGGGCGGCAGAAATCCCATCGTCGCGCATGAATATCTCGGAAGCGACCTTACCGGAATGGATGTTATTATCGTTGACGACATGATCTCCTCCGGAGAGTCCCTGTTTGACGTTGCGCGTCAGATAAAAAGCCGCGGCGCAAAGCGAATATTCAGCTTTGCCACCTTCGGTCTGTTTACAAACGGTATTGAGTGCTTCGACAGCGCTTTTGAGGAGGGTATCCTCGATAAGGTCTTTACCACCAACCTGATCTATACCGACCCGAAAATAAAGTCACGCGAGTGGTACGTTGAGGTCAATATGAGCAAGTATGTTTCGTATATTATCGACACGCTAAATCACGATGAGTCGATAAGCCTTATACTTGACCCGGTAAAGAAAATTCACGCGCTGCTTGAAAAGCACAAAGCCGAGACTGACGCACAGCAGCTCAGTATCTTCGGAGCGGCTAACAAGGAATAATAAAGAATAAATAATAACAGCCCGGGACTGCTGCATCGGTGTACAGCAGTCCCGGGTGAGTTTTGTTATGTTTTTCATGATATCTGCTTGCAAAACCCGGTGAAATATGGTATCATAAAGCAAACAAAGAAATGGAGTTTCAGTACCGGGATATGGCGGAGCTGATTTTAAGGGCAAACGCAAAAATAAATCTTTTTCTTGAGGTCGGTGGGCGCAGAGAAGACGGATATCACGACATTGTAAGCGTGATGCAGTCGGTGTCGCTTGTGGACGAGGTGTCGGTAAGGACAGAAGCTGACGCTGACGCGGGCATACGCCTTGACTGCGGCGAGCTTCCGGGAGATGAGCGCAATATAGCTTACCGTGCCGCCGAAATGTTTTATTCCGAAGTCGGAATATCACCGCGGGCGGACATTGTGATCAAAAAGCAGATACCGGTGGCGGCGGGGCTTGCGGGCGGAAGCACCGACGGCGCTGCGGTGCTGTACGCGCTTGAGCGGATGTACGGCAATCCACTGGGACTTTCGCGGCTGACCGCTTGCGCCGCGCGCTTGGGGGCAGATGTGCCATTCTGTCTTTTCGGCGGCGCAATGCTTGCCGAGGGCATTGGTGAACGTCTCAGTCCGTGCACGCCTCTGCCTGACTGCACCGTGCTTATTGCAAAGCGCAGTGAGGGAGTGCTGACCGCCGGGGCGTTCGGGGCGCTTGACAGACTGCGCGGAGGATCAGGCTTCAGTCTGCGCAAGCCTCAGGGTATGCTTGACGCTGTTGCGGGCGGCAGTCTGCGGGATATAGGAGAAGAGCTGTACAACGCCTTTGAAGCGCTGCCGTATGCCGAGACTCTCGGAACGCACAGGATACGCAAGATATGCCGCGCGTTCGGCGGATACGCTTTGCTCAGCGGCAGCGGTCCTTCCGTCTTTGCGCTTTTTGAGCAGCGGGATGCCGCAGACAATGCCGCGCGGTCGCTCAGGTCTGAATATTCCGATATTTCCGTATTTTTGTGTTCCCCTGTCAAGAGCAATTACGGCCTGAACGGCAATTAATTTTGAGTTTGAAAGGAATCACGTAATGAGTATTGATAACGAGATCGGAAAGACCTATTTCGGGCGCGGAAACGCCGGAATGTACGACGATTACATGGATTTTATAAATTATGTATTCGGCTTCAATGGGAATTCAAGCGATTTTAAAAAGCTGCTTCCGAAGCTGTACCGTCCGGAGGATGACCCGGCGGCTAATTCATACGTCGCTCTTGAGGACGGCAAGCTGAAAGCCGCAATAGGAGCTTTTGACCTTGACGTTTCGGTGGCTGGTGAGGTGCTTCATACCCGCGGCATTGGAAATGTTGCGGTACATCCTTACGCTCGTTCGCGCGGATATATGCGCCGGCTGATGAACGACGCCATTGACGACATGGTGCGCGACGGAATTGACTTTTCGGTTCTTGGCGGCAGACGCCAGCGGTACAATTATTTTTCCTACGATAAAGCGGGGGAGGGGATCTCACTTTCATTTGGTATGGACAATATGCGCCACACCTTCGGGTATCCCCGCACGCACAGGATAAAAGTACGGCGCATAGGTGCGGATGACACCGCCGCGCTCGACGATATCGCGCGTCTTTATGAAACACTTCCTTTTCACGGTATTCGCAACCGCTCGCGGCTGTATGACATTCTGACCTCATGGAGCTACTCTGTCTGGTACGGAACGGATGACAGCGGATGCGTAGGTTATGCGCTGGCAAAGGACGAAAGCGTAAGCGAGCTTGTGCTCGCCGACGAGGAGCGTGTGCCGGAATTTACGGTGGCGCTGTTTGACGCGGTGGGGCGCGGGCGGCTTGTTGTTACACTTCCTGCCTTCCTGCCGGGATACGCCGAACGCCTTTGCCGCATATGCGAGGAATACACGATTTCCCCCAAGAAATCCTTCTCGGTGCTGAACTATGAGCGCGTTGTGGGCGCTTTTGCGCGGCTCAAGGCTAAGACCTGCCGTGCTACTTTGCCCGACGGTGAGCTTACACTGCTGATACACGGCAGGGGAGGGGATGAAAATATCACGCTGACGGTAAATAACGGCGTTCCGGAGGCAGCGCGGACGGATAAGACGCATTATGCAGAATATGACCATCTTGAGGCGATGAACCTGCTGTTTGCGCCGCTTTGCCCTCAGCGGGACTCACTGCCTGATTTTGCCCGCCTGTGGCTGCCGTTGCCCATTTACCTTTTCAGCGCAGACGCGGTCTGATTCAGTATTATAATCACAAAACCCCTTTCTGGCTCGCCACGGCGCGGCAGAAAGGGGTTAGTTATAATAAAAAAATAAGCCCTCGTTTTACAACGAGGTTTCAGTGGGGTGAGTGATGGGATTTGAACCCACTGCCTTCAGGGCCACAACCTGACGCTCTAGCCAATTGAGCTACACCCACCATATGGCGCGTCTTAAGGGACTCGAACCCCCGACCTACTGCTTAGAAGGCAGTTGCTCTATCCAGCTGAGCTAAAGACGCATGTCCCGCTGTAACGGGGGCTTATTCCTTTCGGAAATGGAGCGGGTGATGGGAATCGAACCCACGCGGCCAGCTTGGAAGGCTGGAATTCTACCATTGAACTACACCCGCACACCGTTTTCAAAACTGCTCTAATATAATACCACATCCGGGGTGGTTTGTCAATACCCAAAATCAAAAAATCGAATGTTTTTTGAAAAAAATATCTTGTTCCGGTCGCAAGTGAAAACGCTTGCTTTAACCGTTTGCGGAGGGTGCGGTTAAAATTGTCCGCACTACTTGATATCGGCTGAAAAATGTGATAAAATAATACCGTAAAAAATTATTTCGCGCGTGAGGTAGTATGGCTTCCGGTTCAGAATCATCAAAACACACTGTAAAAAAAGGAAATGATCCGCGTGTCGGCTATTCGCTTGTGCCGGATTTTATGTTCGGAAAATTTGACGATATTGACGTTGATTTTCTGCGTTCCATAGACGTGCGCTCGCTTATCATCGACATTGACAACACGCTTGCGCCATACGAAGTGCCCGAGCCTGACGAAAGAACGCGCGAGTGGTTTGCGGCTTTGGCTGAGGCGGGCATCGGCGCGGCGCTTGTATCGAACAACGAGCGTGAGCGGGTGGAGCGCTTCAACAGGAAGCTGTGTCTTCCGGCATATTACGACTGTAAAAAGCCATCCCCGAAATATCTTGTCAAGGCGATGCAGGATATCGGAGCCGAGCGGGAATCTACGCTTTTTCTCGGCGATCAGATCTTCACCGACGTTGCCGCCGCACGTCGGCTGGGGCTGAGGGCGGCGGTCGTAAAGCCGATAAAGGACAAGAAAAATCTGTTTTTCAGGTTCAAACGACTTATGGAACGTCCGATCGTAGGATACTATCGCAGACGTGAGCAGAAAAGAGGTAAAGAACAATGACTCCGGATGTTGAGACCGGTATGAATACCGTCGCCTGCCCGAAGTTCGGACCGGGCGGAAACAGTGAATCCTTTTACGCGGAAGGAAAAAAATCAACCTATGAAGCGCCGGAGTGGGTGCGCGCCCGCGGGCTTGATGCCTATGAATTTCAGGGCGGCAACGGCATACGTGGGTCGGATGCAAATTTTGCAAGGATCGGCGAGGAGGCGCGCCGTGCGGGCATACTCATGTCCCTGCACACCCCTTATTACATTTCACTTTCCGGCGTAGAGCCGGAAAAACGGCTCAAGAGCGTGGATTACATCATGCAGTCGCTTCACGCCGCGGAGCTTTTGGGGGCTGACACGATAGTTATACATTCGGGCAGCGCCGCAAAGATAAGCCGCGAGGAGGCGCTTGAGCTGGCGCGCGATACGCTTTGCCATGTCATGGAGGCGGTAGGTGATACGTCTGTACGTCTGGGGCTTGAAACGATGGGTAAAAAGAATCAGCTTGGAACGCTTGACGAGGTTATAGAGCTTTGCCGGGTCGATCCCCACTTTTATCCGGTGGTGGATTTCGGACATCTCAATGCGCGGGAGTGCGGAGGCGTTTTTCCGGACAAGGATGCGTACCTGCGCGTCTTTTACCGCATCGGCGAGGCGCTGGGAGACAAATACGCCCGTACGCTGCATTGCCATTTTTCGCGTATCGAGTATACCTCGGCGGGCGAGAAAAAGCACCTGACGTTTGAGGACGACGTTTACGGTCCGGATTTTTACCCGCTTGCGGAAGCAATTGCCGCCGAAGGCTTATCTCCGCGCATTATCTGCGAGTCGGCGGGTACGATGGCAGAGGACGCCGCCGCAATGAAGGAAATGTTTTGCCGCGCGTCAGCGCAGTGACATGATTTTTATTTTAGAAAAGAGGAAATAAAAAATGACACATCTTGAAAGACTCAGAGCCGAGCTTGCCAGGTCGGGTTTTGACGGCGTGGTGGTCAGCTCCGAAATAAACCAGCGGTATCTGTCGGGCTTCAATTATACCGACGGGCTTATCGTCGTGACCGCAGAACGTGCGGCGCTTCTGACCGATTTCCGCTACATTGAGGCGGCAAACGCTTCTCCTGCGGCGCGTGAATTCGAAATACTTATGCCTGACAAGCGCATGAGCGTGGCGGCGCGCGAGGTGCTGGGATCCGCCAAGCGCGTGGCGGTCGAAGAAGCGACTCTCTCCCTCTCGGGATACGAGAGCTTCTGCCGTGCCTTTGAAGGAATAGAGACAGTCGGCGGAGCATCAGCGATAATTGACGGACTGCGTGAGTTCAAGGATGAGGGCGAGATCGCAAAAATGACTGCGGCTCAGGCGATTACCGACGCGGCTTTCGCGCACATCGTTGAGTTTATACGTCCGGATATGACCGAGCGCGAGGTGGCGTTGGAGCTTGAATTCTTCATGCGTTCAAAGGGCGCTGAATGCACCGCTTTCGATACGATCGCAGTATCGGGCAGCGCGTCGTCCATGCCTCATGGCGTACCGCGCGACGTGGTACTTGAAAAGGGCTTCCTGACAATGGACTTTGGCGCACGTGTGGACGGCTATTGCTCGGATATGACGCGCACTGTGGTCATAGGACGTGCGGATGATGAAATGCGCCGGCTTTACAATACCGTTCTTGAAGCGCAGCTTGCGGCACTTGCCGCCGCCGCTCCCGGTGTTGGATGCGCAAGGATGGACAAGACCGCCCGCGACATTATCGACGGCGCGGGATATAAGGGCGCTTTCGGTCATTCGCTCGGTCACGGAGTGGGAATGTACATTCATGAGGAGCCGCGTCTTGCCGCCCGCACTCCGGAATCCAAGGTGCTTACACCCGGACATATAGTAACCGTCGAGCCGGGTATCTATCTTGCCGGAAAATACGGCTGCCGCATTGAGGATATGATCGCGGTTACGGATAACGGCATCATGAACTTCACAAGATCTCCAAAGGAGCTTATTGAGATAGGCTGATATCGGATCGTTAAAATATTTGCCCTGCGCCTGGTGCTGCATATGCAGCATCAGGCGCAGGGCTTTTATGACTGTTTTGCGTCAACCTTCAAAATATGCCGTAAGTGCATCGGTGAGCGCGGCGGTCTCGTCGACCGTTATCAGCCGGTCGGCGCTTCCCATAAAGGAAACAAGGTTATAGCTTTCGCTGTACCGGCTTATTGTCAGCTCTGCGTTCAGAACATCGCCCTTGTTGAAGGTGAGGGCAAGTGAGAATACCGTGTCGCTGCCCGCAGATGGGTCGCGCTCAAGGTCGGAGGCAAAGGCTGAGGTCTTTGCTTCGGCAAGGGCGGTAAGCAGTGTCTGGAGCTTTTCCTCGTTGATCTTCGTGCCGTCCGCGGCGGAATAGCTCACGCTGTCATCCTCGCCGTGGCTTACTGTTACCGACAGGGTCTTTCCGTTTCCAGTGAAGATCATCAAGTCTATGCGCGTGTAATCGGGCAGTATAAGCTCGGTGGGGCGCAGGGAGCGGGTATTGTCTGTCATTACAGCCGCAAATGCCGACTGGGAGGAGAGCTTTGCCGTAAGCGACGAGCCTTCCGGACGGACATATATCACGCCGTCCGTACTCCTTCCGACAGTGAGCGTAAGTGTAGTCGGAGTCAAAACGGTCTTTTCGACGCCCGTGGTGGAGTCTGTCACGGTAGAGGACTTCTGATACTCAATTATCAGCTTGTTTCCCGCGTCAAGCCCGTATTGGTCGTCTTTTGCGCTGTCATATGCGACGCAGTTCCCGAAGTCGAGGGATACAAGCGCGTCGGTAAGGTTACTGCCGATCGCGGACGCAACGGCAAATTCCTTTTCTCCGTTCACCGACGCATACCAGCTGTAACCGTTGGTATAGTCGCTGTCCTTGCCGTTCGGATAGTACGTAAAGACGGTCTTATCGCTTCCCGAAACATATTGGAGTGAGGTGATCGACGTTTGGGTCAGCTCCGGAGCGTCGTCGGTGTCGATCAGGTCGTAGATGTCGAACCTGAAGGCTTCGGGCAGTGAGGAATCAACGGTGTAGACCGTGGTCTTGTCCTCTGTACAGAAGTAATAGTATCCAGAGAAGCTGTTGAGAGAACCTATACTGAAGCCGTGGGTTCCGTTTCCGTCGGTAAAGGAAAGCGATATCTCCGGCTCGTCAAGCCCGTATTTGCCAAGGTCTGACTCGTTTACATTCTCAAGCTTGTAGGGCGAGGTAACTCCGCTTACAGCAGTCACCATGTCAGCAAACATTTCGTTGCTCAGCGGAACGCTTGGGTTTTCAGTCCAGAGCCAGCCGGTCTCATCCTCCTTGAGCGTAAAGTCAAACGCAAGCGTCCGGCTTTCCGCCTCACCGTCGCCGGAGGCTTCAACGCGCCGCGCGACGCTTACAGAGATAAGTGTTTTATAGTCGACAGCTCCCACTGTATATACGTTACCGGAGCTGGTGACGTCATCCCCGCCGTCCTCACGGTTTCCAACTGCCTGCCAGATGAAATATACACCGATAAGCAGTGCCAGAGCGGCTGCCATGATTATTAATTTTACAGACTTTTTCATGATTCAGAACAGGATCATTTCTTGCGGCGGCGTGTCCAGCGGACAAGTCCCACTGCGGCGACGGCTATGGGGATGATGAAAATGAATATTGCTCCCCAGAGCGTAGCGGAGGATTCGGAAACGGTAAGAGTGGAGGAAGAAATGTCTACCGCCGAAATTTCAGGGAGAGACGACCTGAAGCTGTCGCAGAGCCATGAAAGCATATTGAGGAAGCAGTAGAGATTTGCTCCGTTTGTGGCATTTATGAACGCGTCGCCGGAAAACTGGGGCGATGCAAGCCATACCATGCGCGCTCCGGTCGTTTCATTTTCAGAGGCAGAGGCAACAGAAAGGGTCTCGGGGTCGCTCTGCGTCCCATCGCTGAGCTTCAGATATCCCTTTGAGGTGGTAGTAAGAAGCTCTGTCACCGTAAATCCATCCGGCACTGATGCGGCGGCGCTTATGGCGTGAGACTGTGCCGTGAGCGTGCGGTATGAGCCGGAATAAATCATTGATACCGCATTGTGGGTAGAGGAAGCGGTCGGATAAATATAGTAAGGGGTGTTGGGGTAATAGCTTCCCGCGCTGCCCTCGCAAACCGTGCCGTATCTGCCTGCAAGCCCGAAGTCGGCGCACAGCGCCGCAAAATTCTGAAGCTCAGTCGAGGTGCTGCCGCTTATCATGAAGATGTGTCCGCCGTCGGCTGCATAATCGCGCAGTTTTTGCAGCTCGTCTGCGGTCAGGTCAAGCTCGGGAGCGTAGATGAGAATGCAGGAGCAGTTGTCGGGTATCGAGTCACCGTCAAGCGCAATATTCAGCTCGGAGGTATCATATCCTGAGAGATCAACGTAATACGCAAGCGTTTCGGACATTTCCTTTTCGCCGTGACCTGACAGCGTGTAAAGTGTGGGCAGTGTCTCGGCAGTGACATATTCAACAGCGCAGGTGAGCTGGTTGTCGCCGTCAAAATACGGCTCGGCGGTTATTCCGTAATAAGCGTTGTATATCTGATAGTCCGAGGCGCTCATTTTGCCTACCGAATCGTTGTAGTAGTAGTACATATCGTTGTAGTCTACCGCTTTGGAGCGGCGTGCGCTCTCAACTATCACACTGTATTCGGAAAGCTGAGCGTCGGTGTATTTTGAGATGAAATCCGGGTCGGCAATCGGGTCGGCTACCCTGACCTTTACGCGCGCGGAAAGCTCCGCATAGCGGTCAAGGAATGTGCGCAGCTGAGAGTCCTCCTGCCCGCCCGGACAGATGAACCAAAGGGTTATGTCCTCGTCAAGCTTTGAAAGGTACTTTTCGGTGGTTTCGGAAAGGGTGTACATCTTTGAGGTGCTTGAATCGAGCTTGGTGATCTTTGAGGGCAGTGCGCCGACAATAAGGTTTACGACGATAAGCGCCGCGAGCAGCAGCACGGTCATGAGTACCGTGTAGCCTCCGGCTTTTCCGGTCTTACGCTTTCCGGATGGATTGGCTGTTGGGGTCTTTACTTCTTTGTTAATGTTTTTCTGTTCACTCATTGTTAAGCCCTCCCCTCAGCTCCAGCGCCGCTTTTCAAGCGACTGAACGGTAAGAAATACAAAGAAAACGATTATCGAGAGATAATAAACCACGGCGGTAAGGTCAAATATACCGGACACGAAGACATCAAAGCGGTCAAACACCGCAAGGTAGGATATGATGCTCGGGAAAAGTCCGGCAAATGCCTCCTGATTTACAAAGTAAAAAATTGAAGTCGGGATTATAACTACACCCGCGGCTATTACTCCGATAAGGGTGTCGCGTGTCAGCGCCCACACGATAAGCCCGAAGGCGGCTCCGAGTATCAGGAAGGCGACATAGGAGCCGACTGCCGTCGTCGGGAGCAGGGAGGCAAGACCGCTCATCAGGTAAAGCGCAAGCACGACGCCGAAGCTGGTAACTGCGGCGATTATCTGGCTTTCGGTAAGAGAGGACATGAACATACAAATAGCAATAAGCGCCGCGCCGAGCAGGAAAAAGCCGAGCAGCGCCGCATAGCAGCTGCCGTAGTGGACTATTCCGAACAGGCTGAGAATGACCGGGACAAAAGCCATGCCGACACAGGCGATAAGCAGAACGGCGGTCATTGAGAGGTATTTGCCGAGTACGATATCAATGGTCTTTATCGGCAGGGAGTATAGCAGCTGGTCAGTGCGCGAGCGGCGTTCCTCTGCGATCGAGCGCATTGCAAGCACCGGGACGATCAGCATAAATATGATTGTTATATTTCCGAGAACGTATTCAAAGCTTGCCGACTGAGAACGCAGGTTTATCGCCGTGGTGAATATTCCGGTAAAGGCAAATATCACCGCGAGAAAGATGAAGCCTGTCATGGTGTTGAAATAGGATTTGAATTCCCGCTTGAAAATGGCGCTCATTTTTCCTCCTCCTCGTTTTCGCGTTCGCTTTCATTGTCTTCGGTATCACTTCCGCCGAACTGAGGCGTGTAGTCATCTGTGTCCTCCGCCTCGGTATCTTTATCCTTTGCCCTGACGCGCGCAAACAGGCGCTGGCGCGGCTTCTTTTCCTTGCTTTCGCTTTCTGCGGGGACGCTTCGGTCATCTGTAAGAGCAAGGAAGATATCCTCAAGCGTCAGCACGCGGTAGACCATTTCGATTATCGGGAGCTTTTTAGCCGCAAATTCAAAGAAGATATCGTCGCGTATATCCGTGCCTTTTGCGGTCTTAAGCTCCGCGGAGGTGACTCCGCCTTCTTCTGAATAAGAGGCGGAGATTATGCCCTTGATTCCTGAAATGGTGTTTTTCACCGACGCCGCATCTGCTCTGACCTTGAGGGACAGCTCGCCCTCGCGGTTGACGGCGTTCTCAAGATTTTCGATCGAGTCGTTTGCAACAAGTCTGCCGTGGGAGATTATCATGACATGATCGCACACGGCGCTTATTTCGGCGAGTATGTGACTGCTGAGTATAACGGTCTTGATGCTGCCGAGCTTTTTTATCAGGTCGCGTATTTCGATTATCTGCTTGGGGTCAAGACCTACCGTCGGCTCGTCAAGAATGATGACGTCCGGATCTCCGAGCATTGCCTGCGCGATACCAACGCGCTGACGGTAGCCTTTTGAGAGGTTCTTCATAAGCCTGTCCGCAACATCGGTAATACCGGTAAGCTGCATGACCTCTTTTATCTGCCGCATTGCCGCTTCAAAGGGCATCCCCTTGGCGTTGGCGACAAAATCAAGGTATTCGGCGGCTGTCATGTCGGTGTAGAGCGGCGGCTGCTCGGGCAGATATCCGACATGGCGTTTGGCTTCAAGCGGTTCTTCGAAAATGTCGTGACCGTCGATCAGTACGGTTCCTGAGGTCGCCGCAAGACAGCCGGTGATGATATTCATGGTGGTGGATTTACCCGCGCCGTTCGGGCCGAGCAGACCGTATATCTTGCCTTTTTCAATTGTAAAGGAAAGATCACGGACGGCGGTGTGATCGCCGTATTTTTTTGTCAGATTACGAACTTCAATCAAAACGCTTTTCCTCCGGTCTTAATTGTTGGGGATTGCTGAAAAACTATGTATATTATATTTATAAACTGCTTTCGTGTCAAGGGATTGATATGAGTTTGACGGCTTTGTGAACTGTTCGTCGTATTATTATATGCATGACGTTTGCGTAAGGCACAGCCATAAAAGCATAAGAACGCACGGCTGACTCTAAAAAAACGGTACGTGCCGTATGCAACAAATAAAAAGCTCTTTGCCGGGTAAAAATATATTGACGAAAAGAAAAAAAGTAGTATAATAAAAGTGGGGTATTATAATTATAGATGAATAAGGAGATGTACCGGGTCATGGCAGAAATACCGAGTGAAAATAAAATTTCCGGGTGCGACGGCTCGGAGCTTGCGGTCTATCTTTTTCATCAGGGAACAAATTTCCGCGCATATGAGTATCTTGGCGCGCACCCGGTGGAGGGCGGCTTTGTTTTCCGTGTCTGGGCACCAAACGCCGCCGCAGTTGCCGTTACCGGAGATTTTGACGACTGGCGCGGCACGCTTGAGATGAGGCGTGTGAGCGAGGGCGGCTTATGGGAGGCTGTCGGCATCGGCGGGGAATTCTGCCGTGGCGCCAGATACAAATACCTTATCACCGCCGCCGACGGACGCAGGCTTTACAAGGCAGACCCGTATGCGTTCGCGACGGAGTGCCCGCCTGCCACCGCGTCTCTTATGTACGGTATTCCGCATCACGAATGGAAGGACGCCGGGTGGATGGCGACGCGACCCGACGCGCGCTTTACCGACCGACCTATTAATATTTATGAGCTTCAGCTTTCCTCGTGGATGCGACACGAGGACGGAAGCTGGCTTTCGTATACCGAGCTTGCGCGGGAGCTTGCCCCGTATGTCAAGCAGATGGGATATACCCATGTCGAGCTGCTGCCGATAACGGAATATCCGTTTGAAGGCTCATGGGGTTATCAGGTGACCGGATATTATGCTCCTACGGCGCGCCACGGCAGCCCGGAGGAGTTCATGGGCTTTATTGATTCAATGCACGAGGCAGGGATAGGAGTAATTCTTGACTGGGTCCCGGCGCATTTTCCCAAGGATGCCCACGGGCTTTACGAATTTGACGGCAAGCCTCTTTACGAATATCAGGGCGTCGACCGCATGGAGCACGCCGGATGGGGCACGCGCCGCTTTGACGTCGGCAGATGCGAGGTGGAGAGCTTTCTGGTCTCCGACGCCTGCTTCTGGGCGGGAGTTTATCACGTCGACGGACTTCGTGTTGACGCTGTGGCGTCAATGCTTTATCTCGACTATGACCGTAAGCCGGGCGAATGGATACCCAACATATACGGCGACAACCGCTGTCTTGAGGCGATAGCCTTCTTTCAGAAGCTGAACGACGCTATGGTGCATATCCATCCCGGAGTCATGATGATAGCGGAGGAATCCACCGCATGGGGCAGACTTACCTCATTTGAAGAAGGCGGACTCGGCTTTTCGTATAAATGGAATATGGGCTGGATGAACGATGCGCTCGGATATGCGGAGACAGACCCGATATTCCGCCGTTATCACCATGACAAGCTCACCTTTTCAATGATGTACGCGTTTGGGGAAAGATATGTCCTTCCGATCTCCCACGACGAGGTGGTTCACGGAAAAAAGTCGCTGCTTGACCGTATGCCGGGCGACTACTGGCAGAAATTCGCCGGAACACGGGTGTTTCTTGCATATATGATGACGCATCCGGGCAAAAAACTGCTTTTCATGGGCTGTGAGATAGGGCAGTTCCGCGAGTGGGACTTTGCCGGACAGATAGAATGGTTTTTGCTTGATTATGACTCACATGCGCGCCTGCAGCTTTACGTTGCCGAGCTGAATCATCTGTATCTTGCATCCCCCGAGCTTTGGGAGCGGGATACCTCGTGGGAGGGCTTTGACTGGATAGACGCGGACAACAAGGATCAGAGCATTCTGACCTTCCGCAGGATCGCCGCTGACGGAAGCGAGCTGCTTGTTGTGCTGAATTTCACTCCCGCGACATATGAGGACTACCGCATAGGCGTTCCGAAATGCGGAAGATACCGCGAGCTTATTTCCTCCGACAACGAAAAGTACGGTGGCTCGGGTGTTATGAACACCGGGGATATTGAAGCCGAGCCGGTCGCATGGAACGGTCGCGCCGCCTCGGTAAGACTGAGAGTTCCGCCGCTTGGCGCGCTTATACTGAGGCGCGAGGAAGTCTACAGCGAGCCGGAGGATGACGGCGGTACGGATACTGCGGAAACCGGGGAGAAAGAAGCGGGCATCATGGAGTCCGAAGCGGAAAAATAATTTTTTTGCATCAGAAATTTTTGGAATATCGGCTTAAAAATCAAATACAATTTATGTACAGTAATGCAGGAATAAAAATATTGAAAACACAAGAAAGGAAAGTATAGGGTATGTACAGAAAGAAAGAATGTGTTGCCATGCTGCTCGCCGGCGGTCAGGGCAGCAGACTTTACGCGCTTACCTCCAAGCTCGCCAAGCCCGCCGTATCCTTCGGCGGCAAATACCGCATCATCGACTTTACCCTCTCCAACTGCGTTAATTCGGGCATTGATACCGTGGGGGTGCTCACCCAGTATCAGCCGCTCCTGCTCAACGACTACATCGGAAACGGTCTGCCGTGGGACCTTGACCGCACCTTCGGAGGTGTGAAGATCCTCCCGCCGTATCAGGGTAAGAAATCCGCCGACTGGTATCGCGGAACTGCAAATGCGATATACCAGAATATCGAGTTCATCGAGAGATATGACCCGGAATACGTGCTGGTGCTTTCCGGCGACCATATCTACAAGATGGATTATTCCAAAATGCTTGCCGCGCATAAAAAACGCGGAGCCGACTGCACCATCGCCGTTATCGAAGTGCCGATAGAGGAGGCGAGCAGATTCGGGATCATGACGACCGACAGCGAAAACCGTATTACCAAGTTTTCCGAAAAGCCCAAGAACCCCGACAGCACCAAGGCGTCGATGGGTATTTACATCTTCAACAAGGATAAGCTGTTCCAGTATCTGCGCGCCGATGAGGCAGATCCCGCCTCAAGCAACGATTTCGGCAAAAACGTGATACCCGCAATGCTGGCAGCGGGAGAGAAGATGTACGCCTATCCCTTCAGCGGTTACTGGAAGGATGTCGGAACTATCCGCTCGCTCTGGGAAGCCAATATGGATATGCTGGGAGATAGCCCCGCGCTTGCGCTGGGTGATGATCGCTGGCGCATTTACTCCCGTCATGACGCGCGCGCTCCGCACTATGTTTCCGCAGGTGCTGTTGTGGAGAACAGCTCGATAACAGAGGGATGCGAGATATGCGGAACCGTCCGCGGTTCTGTCCTCGGCGCGGGCGTTAAGGTCATGCCGGGTGCGTCTGTTATTGACTCGGTCGTGATGAGCGACGTGACCGTAAAGGCGGGCGCGTCTGTCTCGTATTCTATAATAGATTCCGGCTCGGTGATAGGAGAGGGCGCAGTAGTAGGCGCTCCCGAAAGCACCGGAGCCGAAATAACCGTGGTAGGCTCCAATGTGCAGGTGCCGGCTGGCGGCACTGTTGCACCCGGCGCCATGCTTTCCGCCAACTGAGCGGAATGCTGACAGTTGGAAAAGAGAAATCATAAAAACGGAGGAAGCAAAATGACAGCCGCAGGACTTGTATTTTCAAACATTCACGACGAAAGTCTGCCCGAGCTTACACGGCTTCGCACGATGGCGAGCGTACCCTTCGGGGGCAGATACCGTCTTATCGACTTTGCGTTATCAAACATGGTAAACTCCGGTATCTCAAAGGTCGGAGTTATAACCCACTACAACTATCAGTCCCTGCTTGACCATATAGGCACCGGTAAGGACTGGGATCTGGCGCGCCGTTCGGGCGGTATAAAAATACTTCCGCCTTTTATTACGGCGTATGACGCCAAGGGCATCGGTCAGCTTTACAACACACGCCTTGAGGCGCTTATGGGAGTTGTGAACTTCATTTCCCGTTGCACCGAGGATGTGATCGTGCTTTCCGACTGCGACACGATCTGCAATATTGATATTTCGGACGTTATAGATCAGCATGAGGAATCGGGAGCCGACATTACCATCGTGGTGAAGAGGGTGGATCATCCGGGACTCTGCTCGCCCAGACATTCGATCATTGTGTCGGATGAGGAAGGGAAGATCATCGACGCCACCGAATATTCCGAGGACATACAGCCGGGGCAGGACGTAAGTACCAATATCATGGTAATCAACCGTATGTACCTGCTCAACATCGTAAACGATGCAGCCGCGCACGGATATACGAGCTTTTTCCGGGATGTCATATCCCGCAACATCGGGCGTGCTAATTTCCGCGTTTACCGTCACGACGGTTATTACGCGCTTATCTCATCTTTGGCGGTATACTTTGACTGCTCGATGCAGCTGTTGCGTCCGGAGGTGCGTGAGGCGCTGTTCGGCGTTCCGGAAAGGCCGGTATATACCAAGGTGCGCAACTCCGCGCCGACTATTTACCGCACCGGCTCATCGGTGGGCAACGCCATCATTGCCGACGGCTGCACGATAGAAGGCAGAGTTGAAAACTCCATCATTTTCCGTGGAGTCAAGGTAGGGCGCGGCAGCGTTGTGCGCAATTCTATTCTGCTCCAGGATACGGTGATAGGCTCGGGAGTGTCGCTTAACTGCGTTGTGACCGACAAAAACGCGGTAGTGCGCGACGGCAGGCAGCTTTCCGGTCATGAAACGATGCCGTTTTTCATCGGGAAAGGAATAATGGTCTGAAAATGCCCGGAACAAATACAGTATCAAAGAAAAAAAGAACTTCCGCAAAGGGAAGAGCGGATTCAGTCGCACCGCAAGCCTCCGCTCAGGAGGAAGTGCAGGTCAGGGCGGAAAAAAAGAAAAAGCTCCTGTTCGTCGGCGCGGAGGTAATGCCTTTTGCCGCAACCGGAGGACTTGGCGACGTGCTTGGTTCACTGCCCGAAGCACTTGCCTCGTTCGACCCTTCCCTTGACGTGCGGGTGGTCATGCCGCTTTACAGCGCAGTCGGGGAAAAATACCGCTCACAGATGAAGACCGAGGCGGTGTTCACGGTGGCGCTTGCGTGGCGTCGGCAGTATTGCGGTGTGCTGAGCCTTGAGAAAAACGGCGTGAAGTACTATTTCATCGACAATGAGTATTACTTCAGGCGCGACGGGCTTTACGGTCAGTACGACGACGGCGAGAGATATGCTTTCTTCTGCACTGCGGTCATGGACATGATGCCGGTGTTGGAGTATTTCCCCGATATTCTGCACGCGCATGACTGGCAGGCGGCGCTTACGGTAATTTATCTGCATCAGAAATACCGCCGCGACGAGCGTTGGAGCCGTATGCGCAGCGTGTTTACCATTCACAACATCGAATATCAGGGTAAGTACGATTTCTTTATACTCGGGGACGTCTTCGGGCTGTCGGAATTTGACCGTTCGGTGGTCGAGTGCGACGGAGTGATAAATCTGATGAAAGGTGCTGTTGAGTGCGCCGACAGGGTCAGCACGGTAAGTCCGCGCTATGCCGAGGAGATCCTTTCTCCCGAATATGCGCACGGGCTTGACGGAGTGCTGCGCCGCAACTCCGGAAAGCTGATCGGAATTCTGAACGGAATTGACTATTCCTATTACGACCCCGAGGCAGACCCGGTGCTTGCCGAAAACTACTGTGCTGAAAATATCAGCGGAAAATATGTCTGCCGCAGCTCGCTGAGGCGGGACTTGTCGTTGCCCGATGACGCTGACCGTCCGCTTATCGCGGTCATATCACGCCTTGCATCCCACAAGGGAGTTGACCTTGTGCGCGAGGCGCTTCGCGGAATACTCCGCTCCACCGGTGCGCAGTTCGTTGTGCTTGGCAAGGGTGAGGCGGAATATGAGGAATTTTTCCGTTCGATAGAAGCGGAATTTCCCGACCGCGCAAGAGCTCTGATAACCTATGACCGCGAGCTTTCCCGCCGCATATATGCCGCGGCGGATATATTCCTGATGCCGTCCAAAAGCGAACCGTGCGGTCTTGCACAGATGATAGCCTCCCGCTACGGCGCGATTCCCGTGGTGCGGGAGACCGGAGGTCTTTACGACTCCATTCACGGCTATTGGGAGGACGAAAACGGACTCCTGCACGGCAACGGCTTTACCTTTGCCGGATACACCGCAGGTGAGCTTTACGAACGCACCTGCGCCGCCGTGTCGCTCTGGCACGATGAACCAAAACGCAAGAAATTTATTAAAATGATAATGAGCGCTGATTTTTCATGGCGTGCGTCTGCCGCGGAATACGCTGCAATGTACCGCTCCGTCGAATGCTGAGGCTGCGATATTTATCGGAGGAAGTGCTGAAAGTGAATTATAATCCAAAACCAAGAGAAGTCAAAGAAAACATTGAACAAAAGCTTTTGCGCCTTTTCGGCACAACTCCTGCCGATGCGACAAACGAGCAGGTCTACAAGGCGGTTGCCAACACCGTAAAGGATATTCTTGCCGACAAGCGTGCGCATTTCAGCGAGAGAGTGAAAAAAACCGGCGAAAAGCAGGTCTACTATATGTGCATGGAATTCCTGCTCGGCCGTTCGCTCAAGAGCAACCTTTACAATCTCGGACTGGTTGATGCATATTCAGAGGCGCTTGAAAATATGGGTCTGGAGCTTGAGAGCCTTTACGACTGCGAGCCTGACGCGGGGCTGGGCAACGGAGGTCTTGGCAGGCTTGCCGCCTGCTTTATGGATTCGCTTGCCTCGCTTGAATACCCGGCGAACGGATTTTCCATCCTGTATGAGTACGGGCTTTTCAAGCAGAAGATAGTGGACGGTCTTCAGGTCGAGCTGCCGGACGTCTGGTTGCCCGGAGGGGAAGTGTGGCTTGAGCCGCGCACCGACCGCATATTTACCGTCAGACTCGGCGGCAGAGTCAAAGAGAACTGGAAGGACGGTCATCTTGAAATACTTTACGAGGGAGCCGACGAGATCGAAGCCGTTCCGTATGATATGATGATCTCCGGCGGCGACTCCGAGGGTGTCAGCCGTCTGAGACTCTGGCGTGCGAGAGATACGCGCAATTTCAATATGGGTCTTTTCACTCAGGGGCAGTATACCCGCGCGCTTGAGGAAAGCAACAATGCCGAGATAATCTCAAAGGTGCTTTACCCGTCGGATAACCACACCGAGGGTAAGATGCTCCGTCTCACTCAACAGTATTTCCTTACCTCAGCTTCGGTACAGAATATTATCCGCGACCATATGGCGGTCTACGGGAATATAGAGACTCTGCCGGATAAGGTGGCGATACACATCAACGACACCCACCCGGCGCTTGTCATTCCCGAGCTTATGCGTATACTCATGGATGAGTATTTCCTGCCGTGGGAAAAGGCGTGGGATATCACTGTTCGCACTGTTTCCTATACCAATCACACCGTAATGCCGGAGGCGCTTGAAAAGTGGAACGAGGATATCTTCGGACTGAAGCTGCCGCGCATCCACATGATAGTAAAGGAAATAAACGAGCGCTTCAGCCGTGAGGCGTGGGACGCTTTCCCCGGCAACTGGAACCGTATCTCAGGCATGAGCGTTCTGAGCTACGGTCAGGTAAATATGGCGAATCTCGCCGTTATAGGCTCGCATTCGGTAAACGGCGTGTCAAAGCTGCATTCTCAGATACTCACCGAGTCGATATTCAAGAGCTTTTACCGTATGTACCCGGACAGATTCACCAATGTCACAAACGGAGTGGCTCACCGCCGCTGGCTTTGCTATTCAAATCCCCGGCTTGCCGCGCTGCTTGACGAATGTATCGGAACCGGATACCGGAAGAATCCCGAGGAGCTTGCCGACTTTGCCAAATATGCCGATGACAGTGCGGTTCTTGAACGTCTGAGAAGCATCAAGCACGAAAACAAAAAGGACTTTTCAAACTTCTTCAGCAAGCGCACCGGCGTATCGATAGATACACATTCGGTGTTTGACGTTCAGATAAAGCGCCTGCATGAATACAAGCGTCAGCTTCTCAATGTGCTCAATATTATAGGCATATATCTTGAGCTTTGCGACGATCCGAATCTTGATGTCCGCCCGCGCACATATATTTTCGGAGCCAAGGCGGCACCGGGATATCAGATGGCAAAGCGGATAATCCAGCTTATATGTATGCTCTCGCGTGAGATCGAGCAGACGCCCGGAGTACGCGACAAGCTCAAGGTAGTATTCCTTGAAAACTACGATGTTACCACCGCCGAGGCGCTGATACCCGCGGCTGAAATAAGCGAGCAGCTCTCGCTTGCCGGCAAGGAGGCGTCGGGCACCGGATGTATGAAGCTGATGCTTAACGGCGCGCTGACCATCGGTACTCTTGACGGAGCAAACGTCGAGATGCTTGAAGCAGTGGGGAAGGAAAACATCTTCATCTTCGGTCTTACCAGTAATGAGGTCGAGGAGCTGTGGCTGTCCGGCTACAATTCCGCGCTTTACTACGCGAGAAACGAGCGCCTGCACCGCATAGTTGACAGGCTTAACAAGGGCTTTGCGGGAGAATCCTTCTCGGATATCGTGCAGTATCTGATCTCGGGACACGGAATTTCCGACCCGTATATGTGCCTTGCCGATTTTGAGTCCTACCATCAGGCGCAGGAGCAGGCGTTTGCCGTCTTTGCCGACCGCGCGGAATGGAACCGCCGTTCGTTGCTGAATATTGCCAAGGCAGGTCATTTTGCCGCCGACCGTGCAGTTACCGAGTATGCGGACCGCATATGGCACATTCACAGTCTCGCAGGCAGAGCCACCGAATAATGACCGCGAAAGGAAATAGCTATGCTGCCCAGACTTTCAGCCGCTCTTTCAGTGCCAAAGGTTAAACTTGTATGCCGCACTGCTGACGGGCGGGAACGTCCGTATATCGGCTCTCTTTGCAGCAGCGAGCGGGTAACACTTACCGCCGCCGTACCCCGGATAATGGGGGCGGCAGCGGTGGTAATGAGGATCTTTCCGGATGAAGGCAACGGGGAGGGTTACAGTGATCTGCCCTTTACTTATTCCTGTCAGGCAGACACATATGACAAATATGTGCTTGATCTTGCTCCCGGCGATTTCGGGAGTGGAGCGGCGGGGCTTTATTTCTATGAATTTTTGTTCCTGCGCGGCATGGACACGCTTTTCTCCGACACCCGTAACAATGTTGATTTTACCCTGACGCCGCACAGCTGCGGCAGATTCAGGCTGCTTGTATACGAGGACGGTTTTACAACTCCGGACTGGCTCGGCGGCGGAGTAATGTATCATATTTTTGTTGACCGCTTCTGCCGCGGCGAGGGGCGCACTCTGCTGCGCGACGACGCCGTGCTTGACCCCGATTGGCGGAACGGAGTGCCGCAATACGGCGAGCGTCCCGGCTCTCCGGTTAAAAACAATGTGTTTTTCGGGGGCAATCTCTGGGGCGTGCGCGAAAAGCTGCCCTATCTTGTCTCGCTGGGCGTCAGCGTGATATACCTTTCTCCGATATTCACTGCGTCGTCAAATCATAAGTACGACGCCTCGGATTATCTTCACGTTGACCCTGAGTTCGGCGGCGACGTGGCATTTTTGACGCTGCTTGAGGCGGCTCACGCCTCCGGTATTCGCGTTATCCTTGACGGTGTTTTCAACCACACCGGGGATGACAGCATTTATTTTGATAAATATCACCGCTATGGCGGCGGTGCGTGGGATGATATGTCCTCGCCCTACCGCCGATGGTTTTTCTTCAGAAATTCACCATCGGGGGAGGACGGCGGGGAGCCGGAATACGAAAGCTGGTGGGGGATCCCGATCCTTCCGAAGCTCAATCTTGAGGAACCATCCTGCCGTGACTTTTTCATCGGCGAGGGCGGAGTTTGCGAAAGATATCTCTGCATGGGCGCCGACGGATGGCGGCTGGATGTAGCCGACGAGCTGCCCGACGATTTTCTTTCGGCACTCCGGGAGCGCGTCAAGGGCGTGTCCTCTGACGCGGCGATAATCGGAGAGGTATGGGAGAACGCCGCGGACAAGATCTCATACGGCAGGAGGCGGGCGTATTTTCAGGGGCGTCAGCTTGACAGCGTGATGAATTATCCCCTGCGCTCCGCGCTGCTCTCATATGCCGAATACGGCGACGCTTCTTTTCTTGCCGATGAGCTTAAGGAGATATATTCCTCATATCCGCGACAGGCGGCAGATGTGCTTATGAATATTATCGGAACTCACGATACTGTGCGCGTTCTGAATCTGCTCGGTGCTCCAGAAAAAACGCGGGAGGCGGAGCTGCTTTCAAACGCCGAGCGCGCGGGTACGCGGCTGTCAGATGCCGAAAGAGCCGCAGGATTGCGCCGTTTGCGTGTGATATCGGCGCTTCAATACTCTGTCTATGGCTTTCCCTGTGTCTATTACGGCGATGAGCGAGGTATGGAGGGGTTGGGCGATCCTTTCTGCCGTTATCCGATGATCTGGGACGAGCGCACCGAAAATGAGCTGGTCCGTCATTACGCAAGACTGGCTGAGGTTCGTCGCGAGCCGGCGTTTGACCGCGGAGAGTTTGAAATTCTGCGTGCCGAGGGCGGATATATTGAATTTGTCCGCGAAAAGGCGACCGATGACGGCATAAGCCGGGTGCGTGTCGCCGCCAATCTCGGAGATACCGACGCGGTGATGTCGGTCGAGGGCTGCTGGCGCGAGCTTTATTCCGGAAAAAGCGGAGAGGGCGATTATACTGTTGCGCCCTGTGAATTTGCTTTTATCACGCAGATTTCCTGTGATGTTACGGAGGAGACGAAATAAAAATGTTAAAAAATTTCATAAAACGGTTGACCGCGCCGAAAAATCCGGATTCCCCGCGCTACCGCCGCGAAATGGCAGAGCGGATATGCGGGAAGCGGATCCGATACGTCACCGAAAGACGCAACAATGTTGATGAGGTGATAGGCAGAGAGGGCAGTATGAGTCTGCGGGATGACGAGCTTATAGTGTTCTCCTCCTCAAACGTGGTTTTCCGCTGTCCGGTGGACGAGCTGACAGCCTCCGAACTGCTTTCCAAGGATGGCGTAGTGCTTACCGGACCGGATACCGAGCATGGCGGCGTTGAGCGCACGGTAATAGCTTATTATGTGTATTACAGAAAATAATCTAATAATCTGTTGCTTACACGACGGGGCAAAGCGAAATACGGTTTGCCTCACAAATCAAACGAATAATCAATAATCAAAAAAGGAAATTGTATGAAAATTGTTGTAAAGGTCGGGACGTCAACTCTGACGCATCCCACCGGATGCCTTAATATCAGGCGGATAGAAGAACTCTGCAAGGTGCTTGCCGATCTTGAAAACGCCGGCAACGAGGTGATATTAGTCTCCTCCGGAGCTGTGGGAATGGGAGTCGGAAAGCTCAATCTCGGTTCACGCCCGCGCGACACCGTGGGCAAGCAGGCGGCAGCCGCCGTCGGGCAGTGCGAGCTTATGTATACATACGATAAGCTGTTTTCCGAATACAACCGCACTGTGGCGCAGATATTGCTTACAGCCGAGGATTTCAGGCAGGGAACACGGCACCGTAACTTTTCAAACACGCTGGAGAGGTTGCTCTCCCTCGGTGTGATACCGATAATAAACGAAAACGACACCGTGGCGACGGATGAAATTGAGATCGGAGACAACGATTCGCTTGCTGCACTTGTTGCGGTCAGCGCCGGTGCGTCGCTTCTGGTGCTTATGTCCGACATAGAGGGTCTGTTCACCGCCGACCCGCACCGTGACCCCGGAGCAAAGCTGATCCCAGAGGTGTACACCGTTGATGACAAGCTGCTTTCTCTCGGCGGCGAGAGCGGAGCGCAGGGAACGGGAGGAATGGCGACAAAGCTCGCGGCGGCAAGGATAGCGACCGAGGCTGGCTGCGACATGATAATATGCGACGGCTCGCGACCCGAAAACCTTTATGATATTGCCGAGGGAAAACGCATCGGCACAAGATTTTTTGCGAAACAGGAATAAAAGCATGACGACACATGAAATACTGCTCGGCGCACGCGCCGCGCTTCCGGCGCTTTCTGCCGCCGGGACAGATACACTTGATGCGGCTCTCCTTTACATGGCAGAGGCGCTTGACCGCCGCCGCGGCGACATCCTTGCCGCAAATGAGGAGGATATGAGGGAGGCGCGCGAGAGCGGAAAAATATCCTCCGTGATGCTTGACAGACTTCACCTTGACGACAGAAGGATCGACGGAATGTGTGACGGAATACGCGACGTTGCCGCGCTTCCGTCCCCGCTCGGCAGGGTGCTTTCCGAGATCACACGTCCCAACGGGCTGAAAATTTCCAAAATCTCGGTGAGCATCGGAGTGGTGGCGATAATATATGAAAGCCGTCCCAACGTTACCTCCGACGCCGCGGCACTTGCCCTTAAAAGCGGAAATGCCTGTGTACTGCGGTGCGGACACGACGCGGCGCGCTCTGCCGCGGCAATTGTGTCGGCGTTGAGAGAGGGCCTTGCCGCCGCCGGACTTCCAGCCGGGGCTGTAAGCCTTGTTGAGGACACGACACGCGCCGGTGCGCGTGAGCTTATGGAGGCGGTAGGTCTTGTAGATCTGCTCATTCCTCGCGGTGGCGCAGGGCTTATACGCGCTTGCGTCGAAAACGCAAAAGTTCCCGTTGTCGAGACCGGAACCGGAATATGCCATATTTATGTTGACAGGGCGGCAGACCTTGAGATGGCGCTGTCTATTATTGAAAACGCTAAGACCTCGCGCCCTTCCGTCTGCAACGCCGCAGAAGCGGTGCTGATACACAAGGATATCAAGGATGAATTCCTGCCTATGCTGCAAAAACGTCTGTGCGACGACCGCGCTGCGCGCGGGGAAGTCCCCGTGGAGCTGAGATGCGACAGCACGGCGGCTAAGATAACGCGCACTGTCCCGGCACAGGATAAGGACTTTGATACCGAATTCCTCGACTATATCCTCGCGGTTGGGATAGTCGGGAGCATTGACGAGGCTATCGGGCATATCGCGCGCCATTCAACTCACCACTCCGACGCAATTGTTACCGCTGACGAGGCGGCTGCCGCAAAGTTTGTGCGGATGGTGGACAGCGCCGCAGTGTATGTCAACGCATCCACCCGTTTTACCGACGGCGGTGAGTTCGGGCTGGGATGTGAGATGGGGATATCCACTCAAAAGCTGCCTCCGCGCGGTCCGATGGGACTTTGCGAGTTGACAAGCTATAAATATGTAATTACCGGCACGGGACAGATAAGAGTCTGAAGCCGGAGCGCCTGCTGTGCGCAGGATACAGCATACAATCAAAGGAACGGATGTAAATATGAAAACAGGATTTATCGGAACAGGAAATATGGGCGGCGCACTTGCTGACGCCGTGTCACGCGCTGCGGGGAAGGGGGACAGTATTTATCTGTGCGACCGCAGTGCGGAAAAGGCGGCTGAGGCGGCAGGGAAGACCGGAGGCACGGTCGTAGCTCTTGACGAGCTGTTTGCGATTTGCGACACGGTTTTTTTCGGAGTCAAGCCGCAGGGGCTTGAGTCGCTTGCTGCGGAGGTAATGCCGGCTCTTAAAAAACGCATTGACTCCGGAAGGGTACCGCTTGCGGTCACTATGGCGGCGGGTGTGTCGCTTGAACGCTTTGGAATGCTTTTCCCGGGTCTGCCCGCTATCCGCATTATGCCGAACACGCCGGTCTCGGTGGGAGAAGGAATGATATTCTGGTGCGCCGGTGCAGGAGTTGATGATGCGGCGCGCGAAAGCTTTGCGCGGATAATGAGCAAGGCGGGAAGGCTATCTGAGCTTCCCGAGGGACTTATTGACGCAGCCGGAGCCCTGTCGGGCTGCGGTCCTGCGTTTGTTTATATGTTCATCGACGCGCTGGCTGACGGCGGCGTA
>ULVD01031717.1_pt1 | contig 27163 bp, 39 predicted proteins | sample 1959101 | NCBI WGS metagenome assembly ULVD01 (sample SAMEA4835777, study PRJEB28245) | human gut metagenome | biome: gut microbiome; material: fecal sample | place: Denmark | collected 2008
ATTTTTTTTGAAAAAAAATTCCGAAAATTCAAATTTTTTTTGGAAGCTGGAAGCTGGAAATTGGAAAAAAGTCGTTCTCTGAAATTTTGAACTTTGAAAAACTCCAAAAAGAGACATCGCGCGGTTACTAGAGGCGCATAATGGAAGACTTTTCCCGAGCAAAGGAGGGCAGCGAACACACTTTTGCCCTATTATCCCCTTTTTCTCCGTGTGAGGGGGGTGCACGCAGGGGAGACGATGGGGACATTATAATGATAATTTTTTACGTTCTGGCTTACAAGCCAACACCTCTCCTAAGAGTAAGTGCGCCGACCGGAAAAATCACACACAAGGCCTTGCAACAGGATTGTAAAATTTTTTTTGGAATTTTCAAGAATGTTAAAAAATTTTAGCTTTTTTTTATAAAGTCACTAAAAGAATAGGAGTTTCTACTTCTCCGTCAACTTTTAGAATTTCAAAATTTTACAAGAGGATAATTAGGAGGAGGGAGAAGGGAGAGTGGAGAAGTTTCTAGATTCTCCCACTTAATAGCAGAGAAGAAGAAAAGTTGACGTTTTTTAAAATTTGCTTTCTTTTAGAAATTGTTCGTCCGCTGTGTGAAGTTATAGGGGAAGGGGGGGGGCACGAGTTTATTTTTCTTTTTTTTTGAAATTGGAAAAAAGTTGCTTTTTCTGTAAATTTTGACTTACTCTAAGTGGCGGCCGCTGTAAAAATTGAGAAAGCGGCGCGGAGTTAAAAGTTGATGTTCATGGAAAGTTGCAGCTTTTTGGAATTTTGACGTTTTAAAGTTACCGCTTTTATTAGCATACTTAAAAAGTTGCGGCAGTCAACGTTGGAATTTATTCAAAAAAGTTGAGGGGCGCGACGTCAATTTCTAGCTTTCTAGCTTTCTAGCTTTCTAGCTTGTTGGTTCTTTGAAAAGTTGACGTTTTTAGTTTCTAGCTTTTTTTTGAAAAGTTGGAATTTTAATTTGAATTTCTAGCTTTTGGCCTTCCCGTTTTTCAGCTTTTAGTTTCCAGCTTTTTTGAAAAGTTGATGTTTCTTAAAAAGTTGCACATCGTAAAAAGTTGACGTTTCTTAAAAAGCTGATAGTTTTAAAAAAGTTGTCGTTTCTTAAAAAGTTGACAACTTTGAAAAATGCGGCGCGCTTCGTTAGGTGGAGCGGGCTTTGTTTGCGTGGAAGGTTGCAGCTTTTGCAGCTTTTGCAGCTGCTGGAAAGTTGCGCGAGGACGCGAGGGAGAATAGGGTGGGGAGTTGTGAGGTAGGCAGATGGAAGGGTGAGTGGAGAAGATGAGAATGGAGAGAGGGGAGGACAAGTTGAAAGGTTGCATTAGACTAGAGTAGTCTAATAGAGAAGGCGGCAAGGCCGCCCGTATCAATTCATCAATTCCATTTTTTTATTCAAAATTTGTGTATAAAATCTTGTATCGTTTTTTCCGTCCTGTTCTAATTGCCTTGCATACTTTTCCAGAAATTCTATTACAATTTCTTTATTTTGTTCGCTGGATTTTTTTGCAAATTCAACAGTACCACCTAACTGTCGGAAGGGAAATGCTTCTAAATGCGGTTCGGCCTTCCCACGTTTCAAACACTTCACTAGAATTTCCGCTTCGTCCCTTGCGTCATCAAGTGCCGTATGAGATTCTATATACTTTCCGTCATTGTGGAGATACTGTACTACGGTTTCCACAGTAGTAGAAAAATACAAACCAGACGGAGATAACCGGCGGTTTTGGATTGCCCAGTTACGATATTTATTCGTATCTATTAAACGCTTGCAGGCAAGCCCCCAGACATCAATAATGGGGCGGGAAATTCCATTGATGGAAAAAGTCGGAATCATGTATTCGTCATTTTTGGGACGCTCTGCACCATTCAAAATGGCCTTTATAGAATTACGCTGTGAATCCTCCCATGCTTGATAGTTTTCACTATAGAGAGCCTTAATATAACGATGGGTAAAGGGAATTGCTTTTTTGAAATCAAAACAGGCATTTGCAGCGGCGATGTAATCAACCTTCTGCATGGCGTCTGCTAATTTTTCAATGATAGTTTTCCAGTTTGCGCTTTCAATCTGCTTACTGTTATACATTGCCATGTAACGAGGCCGCTTTTCCCGATAATAGGCAGTATTGAAAACGGCGGGGACAAAGAAAGTTTCTCGTACTAAATAATTAGCAGTTTCAATAATGACCCCTTTGCGGTCAATAATAATCCATCCGATATCGTAAACAAGCGGTTTCGCAATAGCAATGTTCTTGCGTTCTTTATCAGTGGCGGGGTAATCGTTAATAAAGGGGAGGGTTGCGGTTTCGGTATCAAGTACCAGAAAATACTGTTTTTTCATTGTTCGTTCTTTCCTTTTGTTTATTTTCTTAATTATACCATGTAAGGAAAGAAAAGGCAATAAGTAAATTGTGACATTTTTATGAACAAGCGCGCCATTCAAAATTTTTATTATCCCCATTAGATTTTTGAATAGCCCGCTAATGGGGTTTAGACTATATTAGTCTAATAGTGAAAAAGGGGATGCGTTATGCATCCTCCTTTTCTTTTTCTTTCTCTTTCTTGCGCTTGCGGGCTTCGGCCTTTTCGGCTTTTTCAATCGCTTTTTTCGCTTCACGGTCAGCCGCTTTTCGCTGTTCAATTTTATACTGTTCCCGGAGATTGTACCCGGCATCGGGGCCTTCGTCCCCACCGTCTGAAACGCTCCATTGAATAGTGATCCACAAGTCGAGACCTTCTCGGGCAATGGGGAAATTTAGTTTATTTGACTTGAATAAAGCGGCGTCCTCCCCCTTTTCAGTAAAGAACTTCAAAAGTTCTGCGGCAAGCTCTGCTCGAATTGCGTTCCCTAAATCACGTTTCATTTTGTTATTCCCTTCTTTCTTTGATTTTCTTTATTATAGCATATGAGAAATAAAAAAGCAAGTTCTGTGAGTTAGACTAATGTAGTCTAACAGTGCCGGGATGTCCCGGCGTCATTTACTCGGTCACTTCGTCCGTGGGTGCAAGCCTCCACTGCTTGCGCTTGCCCTGCTTCGGGACGGAAATTTCCTCGCCCACAACCTTGGACTCGTTTGCCAACTGCGGCAAAAGACTGGATGCCTTTGCTGTAGAAATGTCAAGGGCGGCGGCCACTTCGCTGGTCAGCATGGCAGAGTGAGAAGCAAGAAGGTCAAGGATTGCGGCCTTCACGGGCGCATTTTCTACGGACTTTTTAGAGGGACGGGAGGAATTGCGGGCAGCTTCCTTGTCAAGGGCGGCAATCAGGTCAGCGGCCTTCTCCTTTATTTCAGCAGGTACGCTGTTCATGGAGATGATAGCATTGTAAAATTCACGCTTCGTCATTTTGGTTATTTCCTTCTGGTTTGGTGAGTTGTCCTTCTCTTTTGTACATATTTATTTTACCCTAAATTTTGAATTTTGTCAACCTTTTTCTTTTTAGACTATTAAAGTCTAAAGGAAAAGGGCTTTCGCCCTTTTTAATCATCATTTTCTTCTGCGGCACGCTCTAAACGTCTGGCGGCTTCTTTTGATTTGCACTCATATGTCCGCAAGACAATCGGATAGCATTGTTCATCTACATGACGGAACTCTGATATTCTGGTTTGCAAGGCGCGCCCTGTCATTCCTGCTTTATAGTGTGGGCATTTTAAGGGATTTACTGGAAGAAATTTTATCAAATAAACTATGTAGGTAGAAAATTCGGAAAAATTTTGTGACATTATTTTCGGAAAAATCCTCTCGTAAATTTTTCTAAAAAGAATTACTGTTTTTCTCGCATTGCTTGCGCTACTCGCACCACGTTGGTTTTCGGTGTTGTTCCTTCTTTCCTTGAAAATCGGCAAAAAGTTTTTTCCGAAAAATTTTATCTGCCTTCCACCCGTTTCCTAAAATTATGAAAATTTACAATAAATCACAAATTTTCTTTTTTTAGTTGGTAGCTGGCGGGCGGCTGGCGGCTGAACGCAGCCGTTTCTGCATTTTGGGAAAACGCTGGCGGCGAACTTGTGAGATGGCGCGCCGGTCAAAATTTTCCACAACGGCGCAAGGCAGCAGCTTGGCACAATGGGCGGGCGTTGCGCGACTGAGATTGTTTTCCCCTTTTGGATAAGTCCATTATACCATAGATTTTAGGGAAATTCAACCGACCTAAATCAGACTAAAAAAGTCTAAGGCATAATTTTCAAAAGTTAGACTACCATAGTCTAAAACATAAAAAAAGGAGCTTATAGCTCCTATAAAATCCATGCAAGCCCAATTGCCGTGGCAACAACCATTAGCAATCCCGCACATTCAATTCCGCAAACCGTCCACCATGCAATGGAGCCGGGGCGGGCGACTTTGGCACGCCCCAGCTTAATGTATCCATTCCGTTCAAGTTCTTTACGAGTCATTTTATGCACTCCCCTTCTATGTCAATCGCCGCAATCCATTGCCAATTTTCAACAAATTTCCGACAAAGGGGAACTTCATCCCCACTAAAGATGTAAACACTCATTGTAACTTTTTCCAGTATTTCATAGGTTTCATCTTGAACGCTTTTGTAAAAGATTATTCCGAATGGTTTGCTATCTCTTGACAGCGTAACAGCGAATCTACGTCTTTCCTGTTCGTTGCTTCTTGCAATGTGTCGGGCGGCCATATATACGGCCTTAAAGCTATTCGCTTCAATTCGTTCGTTAGTGTCGGGAACAGTGACATAGTATTTCATGATTAAAGCCCCCTATCGTAATTCCAGCTTTCGGTATAACTTCTGTAGTGGAAGGGATCGCTCCAAAATTGAACCGTCATTAGAACGGAATCAATCCCGGCAAGGTCAAGCCTTTTAATGGAAATCGTTCCGATCCATTTACGGGTATTATGTCCAGCGTCCTGGAAAAGTTCAGCGGTGAACTGCCGTTCACCATAGCGAGCTTCACGTCTGATAGCATTAAAGACAGAGCGGAAAGAACTGGATTCAATAATTTGAAGGTAGTCACTCAAAACTGCATAATACTTCATCGGTTGTATTCCTTTCTTTTGTTGTTGTAGTGGTTGGCGGTGTGGGGCTTATTCGCCCCACACTTCACGCAATGCGTCAAAATCGTCTTTACTATAAATCCGTTCGCTATCAAACGGAACAGCGTTTTCGTCTGTTAAAGCGTCCCACAAACGGCGGGAGCACATTTGAATTTGCCAGCCAGCACGGACTCCATGAACATTGCGGGGTTTAATTGCGTTCACGCTTTCCAGCATGGATATGAAAGTGCTAACAGGCCAAATCGTAGCTGGAATATGAACAGGCCTGTATCCAGTGGTAGAGTTACCATCATGGTCAATAGAATACACCACATAATTAGAAGGGTTTGAACCGTCTACCATAGTAGTGATATTTCCGCCGTTCGTCTTGCGTTCGGCCATTTTAGAACGATAGGAGCGGCGGGAATCCGTGAATTTAACAGGGCATGAGTCGGTTTGAGTGATGCGGCCATAACTGATACGTTTACTTTCTCGAGCTTCTTGCAATTCGGTGGCACGGCCTTGCGCCCCGTCTGATAAGTCAAATTTACGAATTGCTTTGAAAGTCAATTCCCGGCCGATTGTTACAGCGGTATTTGTTTTTGGCAATTCCTCAAGAATGTTCCGGGCTATGTCATACCATTCACATGAATGGACGGGGAAGCTATAGCCCATCGCTGCATAAATTGCGGTGATAGCTTCCTTTACTTGCGCAGGGGTTTGGCAGTCTTTTGCGGTGTACGTTTTGCCCATTGTTTTAATGGCTTTCCGTTCCACTACAGTAGTGTAATAATGATTATAAGACATTCGTATTGCTTCCTTTCTTTTTGTTTTAGTTTAGATTATATGCATTTGTCAAGGTTCAAGCGGTTCATTCAGTATCAGGAAGGGCTTCCTGTCGTTCGGCGGTTGCCGTGTTTCAGTATTTATAGAATACACTTTTAGACTACAGAAGTCAAGCCCTTTTCTAAACTTTTCATGTTTTTTGTTGTGTACAAATGTCCGCCCCGCGCAGACGGGTTTTCAGGATTGCGGCCTATTAAAAAATGGTATATGGGGCGGGTTATATTTAGGAAAATTATAATTTGTATAACGTGGGAAAAGTCGTGCGTAGAACTTTATTTCCGAGAAGTGAAAATTAAAATTTAGAGAAGTGAAAATTAAAATTTAGAGAAGTGTGAATTGAGCGAAGCTCAATTCACAAAATTTCCGAGAAGTGTGAATTGAGCTTCGCTCAATTCACAAAATTTGACACTCCCATTCCATCTGTGCTATACTGTAGTAGAAGGGTGGTGGAACCGGCCCCGGATGTTAGCCCGCGGGCACTTTTATCCTTTTTAGGAGGACTTCTCTTGTCTAAAAATCGCTTATTCCTAAACTGGTAGCTTAACTCTCAAGAAGAGCGCGCTGCCTTTATTGAAACCTATCTCCCTACTTTGCCTTCCCCAACCGAGGAAGAACTCTCCACAATCGCTGACTACATTCTATGGGGCAAGCGCAACGGCGAAAAAGATCGCGCCTTCCAAATTGAGCCGCGCAACAAAACTTGGGTGCGCAATCGTGAGGAATCTCTAGAAACTCTCCAAATGTCTCTCACTTTCAATGAAGGCGAACTCTCTCGTCCCGGCCCCGCCTACACCAGACCCAATCCCGTCTTCTCTCGCGAAACCGCTCGCGCGATGGCACCTGCCAGCCTACTCCCCGAATTTGAAGCCCTTTGGCGCACTATTGACCAACTTGACATTCGTATTCAAACCTATGAACTTCTAAGCGGAAAGCGCAAACAAATTGTGCCCACCCTCCTAGAGCGATTAACCCCCGATGAAATAGAGCAAGCACAACAAGATATCGTAAGCTGGAGTTCTTTCTTCTACCTCAAACAACGCCACCAAATTGTAGAACTGCGCAACCAACAATACTCAATGCGCGACCTTTACAATCCCCCAAAAGAGCGCCACACCGAACCCTACACTGACCCGTTGCGCGATGACCTTTGGACCCACTCAATTGGAACTGACTATGAAGTGCGGCCGCTCGGCCTTCTAGCCCCAGACAACTTCTCATCCCTAATCTACCGCACTCCTCTTCCCACTCCCGACGACTACACCACTAAAGAGTTCGCGCAGCTGCGCGCCTATGTCTCGCGCCTTCAAAACCCCGACCCAACTTACTGCAACTCTCGTTACATTGACCTGCGGCAACGGACGCACCTTTCCCTCATTGTTAAAAATTGGGACGACCTACAAGAAGCCGCCCCCAATCTTCTCCATACTTTTAACTTTTTTGTCGCCGCCGCCAATCTCACTCCGGTTGCCCTTCGCATTCTTTCTTACAAACGCCAAGGCAAACTTGGCAGCGAAATCGCGGCCCTCATTAACAAAGAATTTGAAACGCACTACAGCGCCAGCTACATTTCCACCATTTATTAGCTTCGCTGTCTAAAACCAATTGCAACCGCAGTCTAGCTTCACTACGACAACCTAATGGCACTGCTTTCCGATCCCGAAGGAAACTTCTGCTGCTGTTCCAAGTGCGGCTGTTCCAAACTCCACACTCCCCTCTACTTCAAAGTGCGCAACGGCAAAACTAGCGGAATTTGCCGCGATTGCGCCAGAAAAGGAAAAACAAAATGACACTATTCTTTCGTAAATTTGCCCGCGCCTTCCTTGCTCTCCAACCAGATGAGTAGCTCGGTGTAGCGCGCCTTCTCAAAATTCCACTTCAAAAGGGCACAACCCCTCTTGAGCTAACGGCGCAAGTTCTCACAGCTTTCTCTAAGTTGCCCCTCGCGCAACGTCGCAATCTCACAAAACTCGCGGCAGCCGCCGCCGCGTCCTCCAAGGAGGAACTTCCCAATGCCGATTGAACCACGCACTTCTCCCCTGTGCACTGTTGGCTCTCCGATAGGGAGCCAACAGTGCACAAAATGCCGCCGCTAGCTTCCTAAAACTAGTTTCTCTCATACCAACTCTCCCTTCTACCCGTCTGGTCTACTTCCCATTTGCAACGAGTGCGCCACCTCCATGCTGGCCGCTGCCAATTTTTCTTGGGAGTCCATTGACCGCCTTTGCTAGGTTTCTAACATTCCCTTTCTTCCAAAAGAAGTTGACCGTATTTTGGAACTGGCCGGACGTGACAACTTTTGGCCCACTTATGTCAAAGTTTTCGCCGCCAAACAATATGAAAAGTTCGGCTGGAAATTCTATCAAGAGCAATTTGAAGCGCTGCGCGATGCCGGTCTAATTGAAGATGAAGTGCCGCTATTGCGCGACGGAAAACTGCGCGAATTGCGTAAAAAATGGGGCGGCAATTATGATGACGAAGACCTCTACTACTTAGAATCGTTGTATCAGGGCCTCCTTCTTTCCCAAAACGTAAATGGCGCACTTCAAATTGACCAAGCCAAAAAACTTTGCCGCCTTTCTTATGTAATTGACCAGGCCATTTAGTCGGGCAACAAAGATATTGACAAATATTTGAGTTCTTACGATAAGCTGATCAAAACGGCTGAGTTCACCCCCAAGAACGCTAAAAATGTCAATGATTTTGACTCTATTGGGGAACTCGCTCTCTGGCTTGAAAAGCGCGGCTTTGCCAACCAATTCTATGACGGCGCCACTCGCGACATTATAGATGAAACTCTCAAAAATATGGAGAATTGGGTTCAAAAACTTTATATTAATGAGGGTGGCATTGGGGAGGAAATTTCTGAGCGCATTGAACAACTCAAAAACACGGCGGCCGATGAACAAACTTACTTTGATGGAAGTCAGGGCAATTATGACCTAGACGCCTATGACAATGAAGCGTTTGGCTCAGAAGAAGACCCTGACTCATTCTCCCCTATGGAGGACGTTTAATGGAAGACATTATTCAACTGCGGCCAGCGACAAATCCCTTCCGAGAAGGCGACAAAACTGCTCGCCGCGATGGTACTCTTTTGGAGAAAGGAGTTCTCCTTACAGAGGACTTTCTCATTCGGAATGAAAAAGCACTCCAACGCTACATTTCAGAAATTACAGCCTACCCCGATGTGTATTTAATGCAAATAAAAAGGTCAGACTCATCTTTTGAATTTTTCCCTTACCAACGCTATATGCTGCGCGCGATGATGCGGTACAACAAAGTATTTATTACTGCAACACGTGCCGCGTCAAAGACCTTTTTATCCATTTTAGGCAAATATTTCCAATGTTGTATTATTCCGAATCATGTGGGTGCCATTGTTGCCCCTAACAAGCAACAGGCAGCCACCATTACAAAACAAAAATTAGCTGAAATTTGGGCCACCTGGCCGCTCCTAGAAAAAGAACTTGACCATTATAATGCCGGTAAGGACTATGTGGAATGTTACTTTAGAAATGGGTCGGTTTTGAAGGTGGTTGGGGCGAACTTATAAAGGCCCTCCCTATCAGTAATGGTGGGGTAAGAAATCCTATAAATTGCTGGAACATCCGAATGTTTTTTTGAGCTACAAGAAAAACTCCTCACTTTTCTGAACGCCGCGAAAGCAGAAAAAATCAAAAAAAAGGTGCATGGTGAAAATCCTAAACACTAATAAAGGAAAATCAGCAGCCAGTATGGAGGTTAAAAATGCCAAGCAAAATGACTAAAAAAATTTTTCAAAACAAAATAAATGAATTGTATCCAGATGAAGAAATTTTAATCTTAGATTACAACAAAGCTTCTGACCCATGTGAATATAAATGTTTGAATTGTGGAAACAATTTTAAAATCTATAGAGCAGGGGACCTTTTAAGAAAAAAACATTGTTGCAATTTTTGTTTTCAAGGACGAGGGCACGGAGAGAAAACAAAACTATACAAGGAAGAAATTATCTCTTTTTTCAAAAAGAAAAACGATTTAACTTTTTTAGAGTTTGGTTATAATGAAAAAATCCATAAAAATACGGTTGTTTTTCTTTGTAATAATTGCAAAAATAAGAATAGTAAAACAATTTTACAATTTAAAGAAAGTCCTTTCTGCTCATATTGTACTTATAATGCAAGAAAAATGAACGAATAGGGGTTGCAAACGAGACTCCCCGAAGATTATATTTTATTGGGCACTTATGAAGGAAATGACACTAAAACCCTTTTTAAGCATAAATGTGGTTTTTGTTGGAAAACATCCCCTCATAACTTATTAAGTGGCTATGGTTGCCCCAAATGTAGTAAAAAGAGCAGCAAGGGAGAGATAAAAATTATCTAGTTCTTGCAAAAAAGAGCAATCGCCTTTGAGAAAGAAAAAACTTTTGCTTGGCTTAATAAAAAACGATTTGATTTTTATTTGCCCGAATATAATCTTATCATTGAATATATGGGAATTTAGCATTATAAAGAGATAGTTTTTTTCGGAAGTTTAGAAAAAATTAAAGAAAATGATTTTTGGAAAAAAGAACAATGTTTAAAACACGGGTTAGAATATCTAGAAATTTCTTATTTAGACTTTGACAATATAGAGAAAATACTGGTTCAACGACTAAACATAGGACATCCGAATAGTTCGGATGAAGATATAGTCTGATCTTCATGGAGACATGAAGCTAACAAAATGCTTAGATAGCTCCCGAGGACTGCGTACTCATGCAGTCTTTATCGACGAAGCAAGAGACCAAGATGGCCAAATGATTTAGGAAGTTGTTATCCCTTAACATACTGGGGGCTTTAGTTTGTAAGAACTAAATGAAAAGGTGGTGAACCCTTGGCCAAGGGTGCCTTATGGCTAACGGTGAAAGGTTAATCCCAATACCGTGCTAAGCCGCAAGAAAGCGGAAAGTGTAGAGACTATTCCGAAAGGAAATAGGGTGGAGATGGCCACTACCCGAAGCGCCACCCAACTATTAGTTGAAGAGATAGCCCAATAAACTTTTAGTTTATAGCAAATGAACGTCTCGCGCCGCATGGCAAACGGAAACGTAAACCCGCGCGAGATAATCAACACCCAAATCATTTATGGAACGTCCGCAGGAACTAAATCATCTTACTCCTACGGCGCGCTCATTGATATTCTTGAAAGTTCTATCATTGACCCCAAACGAAACGCTATTGTTGGCTTTGATTACCGTGTTCCAATGCAGCACGGCCTTATTGATCCCAACTTTGTGCGCTCCCTTAAAATGAGTCCATCTTACTCCGAACAAACGTTCGCCGCCGAATATTGCTCTGTTTGGCTGGGCGGCAGCGAAGAATCGTGGTTTGATTTTGGTAAACTTTCAAAATATAGAAAACTAAAAAATCCTGAATGGCGCGCTCGCTATGATTTAGGACGTGACCTTTATTATTACATCAGTGTGGATATTGGAAGAAAACACGACCAAACGGTTGTAACTGTCTTCCGTGTGAATATTCGCGACGGCCGCCACTATGCTTCTGTGGTCTACATTGAGGTATTAGGTAGGACTGCCCAATCTCGTACTTTCTCTGTGCAGGCGCGCGACATTAAAAAAATTATCGCAAATTTTAACCCTCGCGAAGTCCTCATTGACGTCAACGGGATTGGCGCCGGTATTGCGGATGAAATGTATCGTGAACAATATGATGAGATTGGTAATGTTTATCCTCCTTATGGTTTTATGAACGATGAAGAATATAAGAAGGTGCAACCAAAAACAGCTCCTCAAATTTTGTGGGCAATGCGCGCCAACGGGAAATTGAAATCTGATATAAATAGCACAGTCTATTCCCGACTTACAAGTGGGATGGTACGGTTCCTTATTACAGAACAAGATGCCCGTACTGCTCTTCTGGCGACCAAACAAGGCCAGAGAATGTCATTTGAGCAACGTACCAGACGGCTGCTCCCTCATGAAATGACAACTAAATTATTTGAAGAAGCTGCGAACTTGCGGCTGCGCCGAGCAGGCAATGCAACCGATATTGTTCTTGAACCCATCAACACTCGTTTCCCTGATGATAAATACTACTCATTTGCCTATGGGTTGTGGCGCATCAAGGAACTTGAAGAAAAGGAAACAAAGAAACGGGCGCGCAATCCTAGCGGGCAAAAACGCAAGTTGTTTTTCTTCACAGGAGGACGATAATAAATGGGAAGAAATTTTGACCTTTCTAAATTCCGCTTGGCAAGCGATAAAATGATTCAAATTAACGACCGCTATAGCGGCCGCTATCAAGATGAAGTGAGTGCGCGGCGTGCTTATAGGACTTATACTGTAGAGGACGTCCGGCGCATTATTAACGAAGGCACTCTTTCAGAGCAAATTAACCTGTCACGCGCCTTCTTCCAAAAAGATGGTTTCTATAAACGAATTTTGATTTACTACGCGACTCTTTTGCGATACGCCAATTTACTAATACCTAATCCGTCAATTGGTAAATCTCTCTCCAACCCTGGTTTATTCAAAAAATATCGCGCAGCGCTCAAATTCAAAGATAACTTATCCGTGGAAGAATGGCTGACGAACTGTTCTATTTCAGTTCTACGCGATGGCGCCTATTATGGTTTCATTACCAAATTAGACAGAGATGAATTTCTTAAAATTGATTTGCCGGTTGCTTATTGCCGAAATTATTTAAAAGATGTATACGGCAACAACATTGTGGAGTTTAACGTTACTTACTTTGACTCCATTGCTGATGAGCAACTAAAGAAAGACGCGTTGGACCTTTATCCGAAACTCATTACTTCGCATTACCGCAAGTATCAAAATGGAAAGGTCAAAACTCCTTGGGTTATTTTGCCCGGAGATTTAGGCTTTTGCTTTAATCTCTTTGGAGATAATCGTCCTCTTTTTCTGAACGTAATTCCCTCTACTATCCAGTATGACGATACAGTTGATACGGAACGTGAACGAGATTTAGAAGAAATTCGTAAAATTCTTGTTCAAAAAATTCCGCACAATAGTGAGAATCAGCTTCTCTTTGAACCAGATGAAGCTTTAGAAATGCATCAAGGCGCCGTTAATATGCTGCGCTCCAACAAGAATCTTTCTGTTCTTACCACTTATGCGGACGTGGATGCAATTGTGTCCAAAACTAGTTCCGATGCTGTTTCCAACAACCTGGAAAAAATGGTCAACAACATTTACTATGAAGCAAGTGCTAGCCCATTGCTATTCGCACCAACTGGCACTAGTAGCTTAGATACATCCATTAAAAATGATGTTTCTTTAATGATGAGTTTGGCAAATCAATATGCGCGCCTCATAGGATTTCTTGTGAATTAGCTTTATGGCAACTCGGCCATACGATTCACTTTCCGTATTTTCCCAATTACGGAGTATAACTCGTCCTAGTTCATTACAGATACTTTCAAACTCGCGCAAAGCGGTTATAGCCTTCTTCTTCCCTGTTTGGCTAGTGGAATTAGTTAGGCAGAGCTGAACGGCTTGAAAGATTTGGAAAATGAGGGGCTTGAACTTGGGAAGAAACTAATTCCTTTAGCTTCCGCTTATACCCAATCTTCGGCTAATGGTTCAGGTGCAGGGCCAGGCCGCCCCTCATTGCCCGAGGACAAAAAGAGTGAAAAGACCATTTAGAATGAGGAATCTATTGATAGACAGGGAGGAATTGACTAATGGCACTACAACGTTGCCAAACTGAATTTGAGGTATCATTGTATGGCGGCTTAGTCAAGTATAATGATGTCCTCTCTAAAACCCGGTGCCGCATTTTCTATAAGTATGGGAATCGTAATGGCACCTACATTACTGATGAGTTTGCAGATAAACTAATTGCTTCTCTCCCCTACACCCCGATGAAGGGAATTTTTGAAAAAGGCGAATTTGAAGGTCATGGTGAAAGAAATGCCGAAGGAAAAATTTACGGCATTGTGCCCGAGACCACGAATTTTGCTTGGGAAAAGCACTTAGATAGGGACGGCATTGAACGCGAATATGCGTGCTGTGATGTACTTGTCTTTAGCGAACTTTACGCAGAGGCCAATGCAATTGTTGGGAAGGGTCAGTCAATGGAACTTTTTCCCAAAACGCTGAAATGGCACAAGGCCATTTTACAAGGACAACGTTATATTGTTTTTGATGATGGTTGTTTCTTCGGTTTACAGGTGCTTGGCAATGACTATGAACCTTGCTTTGAAGGTGCCGCCTTCTATTCTCTGCGTGACAGTATTGAAAAAGCTATGTTTGAGCTTGAAAAACTATATGAAAAGGAGAATACAATGTCTCTGAATTTTAGACTTAGTGATTCCCAAAAATTTGATGCGCTATTCAATCTTCTAAACCCCGACTTTAATGAAGCCGGAGGCTGGATGTGTGATTATGCTATTTGTGATGTTTGGGATGATTATGCGCTCTGCTTTAAGTATGCCGATGGCATTTATGAGAGAGCCTATTACACCAAAAATGATGAAGATGATAGCCTAACTATTACTTCTATGGTGCGGTGCTACGTTATGGATTTGCTGGAAGCTGAAAAGAATACGGTTGAAACACTACGTGCTCTCAATGGTAATAACTTTGAACTAGTTTCCGATGAGCTTTCCAATGCTCACACAATTGCTGAACAAAATACAGAATTTAGCAATAGGATTAGCGAGCTGGAAGGCGCAAACTCTACTTTAAGTATAGAGAAGAGCGAATTTGAAGCGCAAGTTTCTACTCTAACCGCTGAAAAAGAAGCACTAGAGGGCGAGAAGAATACTCTCAATGAAAAGTTAAGTGCCGCGCAAACTTATTGCGCGCAGCTAGAAAACGAAAAGAAAGAAGCGGTTTTCGCTCAATATACTGAACTACTAGGCGATGATGTTCTTGAATCCTATCGTGAAAAGATGGCCGACTACAGCATTGAAGACCTAGATATGCGGCTTGCCTACGAATTGAAGAAGTCCAACATGGCCGCCTTCACCAAAGCCGCGCCCCAATATCTTCCCAAGGATAATCTCCCAAAGGACGGTATTGAAGCTATTCTATCCAAGTATCCCAAGAACTAATTGGAGGATTTTATAAATGGCTCTAAAGAGATTTGTTATTGACGGTTACGGCCAGGTTGAACTAAATAATGTGGCTTTCCGTCGCGATGGCCGCATTGAAGCTCAGTGCGCCCTAGATGAAACCGATTTTGCTTCCATTCCCGCCGAGAATGGTATGCTACTTGCTGTAGATAAGGCAAATGGCGTTGTGAAGTTTGCCAAGGATGGCGAACTCCCCATCGCTCTAAATTATAGCTCCGAGCATATGTATAGCAAGAGCGCCAATGGTCTAAAGGATTTCCGCCTAATGCGCGGAGAGTTCTATCCCCGTATGGGCTATCCCACTCTGGCTGACCTTTGGACTTCCAACTGCCTCTGCTATGACGATGGCGAATTTGCTGACGATGAGGCTCTCACTAAAGCTCTTGAAGCTTGCAAAGAAACCCCCGTTTACGGCGGCGCTTCTGAAATTGGTGCTGTAAAGCTTTCCGCTACTAAGCCCGCCTACGGTCCTGTACTAAAGGTTGTGAAGTTCTACACCATGCCCGACGGTCAACCCGGCGTAAAGCTTCAGGTTATTGCCTAATAGGAGGACTAAAGATATGACTCATAGTGAACTAATTACTCTAGCTAAGCACGCTGCTCATGGCACTGCTCCCGCTAATTATTCTGTAAATCAAGTAAACGAAGCCTTTATGGATGGCCTTCGTGAACTGTGCCCCCGTGGTGAGTTCAACACTTTCATGAAGAATCGTTATGACATTTATGACATCATCATTGAAGCTGCTGAGCAAGACCTTCCCCGCAATGCTCTTGGCGAAATGGCTCCCTTCGTAGAGTTCCGTCAAGTTGAACAGGGCAACACTGTGCGCTTCCGCAAGAAGCTCGGCCGCAATCGCGCCAAGAAGTTCCTAACTCAGGTTGGTCTTTCTGGTGTGTATGAGACTTTCCGTCTTGACCATAGCGACTTTGAGGTTAAGCCCCATGCAGTGGGCGGCGCGGCCACCATTGACTTTGAGCGCGTTCTTGATGGCGCCGAGTCCATGGCCGAAGTCGTTGGTATTATCACCGAGGGCCTAAACGATTCCGTATACATTGAAGTACAGCGTGCTCTGCGCGCCGCTATCAATGCCGCCAATCGTCCTGCCGCTAACAAGGTTGTTGCTACTGAATTTGATAGCGATAAGATGTTCAAGCTCGTCACCATCGCTCGCGCTTACGGTGATAATGCTACCATCTTTGCCACTCCTGAGTTCATTCAGGCGATGGGGCCTGATGCTATCGTGCCCGTGCCTGCCTCTGGCAACTACGGCGGTGTGTATGCTCCCCAAGATATTGATGCTATCCACAATACCGGCTACATCAATATTTTCCGCGGCACCCCCATCGTGCAGCTCCGTCAGTCTTACACCGATGAGAATAACAACAAGACCTATCTTGACCCCCAGATGGCTTACATTCTCCCCTCCGGCGGTGAAAAGCCCATCAAGGTTGTGCGTGAAGGCAAGTCTGTAATGTGGGATCGCACCAACGAAGATCAGTCCATGGAATGGCGCGTCTATCAAAAGATCGGTGTTGCTGTTCTTTATAACCATAACTGGTGTATTTACCAGAACACTGGTATTGAGCAGACCATGGATGACACTCTCTACAGTATTTGATTCTAACCCTACGGTATATATATTTGTGAGGGAGGGAAAGTATCTCCCTCCCTCATTTTTTAAAATTGGAGATAAAAGGAGATTTTGATAACTATGGAAAAAGTTATTGTTGTTAGTAATTCTAAAAGTCCAATCTTAGTGAAGAACACCATGATGAACTTTCGGCGCGAATGGCCGCGGCGCGGCGCACGTGTTCAAATTGACAGAGAACAATTTGAGGAACTTTGCAATGTGTGTCCTGGTTTTGTTTATATGCTGAAAAATAACCTTCTTTATACTGATAATTTAGACTCCCTAAAGGCAGTTGGTCTTGAAGACCCCGACGCGACCAAAATTGAAAATACTAAGCCTATTACAGACGCCGAAATGAAGGAACTGTGGGAAGGGCCAGATTGGATGTTTAAGGATGCTATTTCTCGCTCTCATGAAATCGCGCAGCAGATGGCTGATTATGGCATTGAAAATCAATGCTTGAGTCTTTCCAAAAACAAGATGCTTTTGGAACGCACTGGCCGCGATGTAATGAAAACAGTGGAGATGAACGAATTGGATAAGGAGGCATAAAATGACCCCCTATTCTGTTATTTATAGCGCTTTTCTCTCAAAGCAAACTGATGATGAATGGGAGAATTGGACTATACACGAAATAAATGCGGATTTCCGACAAATGTTAGAAGCTGGACTTCCGTACTTCAAATTTCCTAGAGTGTCTTTGGCGCGCGATGACAAAGGCTTTAAGGAAGATTTAAATGACCAAGAAGTTCAAATTATAGCTTGTTATATGAAATGCGAATGGTTAAATCGCATTATTCTTTCTTGGGAGAATGTTAAGAATCTTTATACTGAAAGAGATTTTTCCCAAGCTAATCTTCTTGATAAGTTTACAGCAATGCTAAAAGCAGAGCGTAAACAGGCTGAAAAACTGGAAGCTATTTATTATCGTTCAGTTGAGAGGAAGCCATTCCGCTATCGTGAACTGGCCAAACAATCGTAATGGACGCAATTCAAGAAGGCTATAACAACAAACTAAAAAACAAGCTATTTGGACTCTTATGTGAATTTGAAAAAAATAGAGATTGGGAAAAATTTCTTGATTCTATTTTAACGGAGTTGATTGGGGTGCCTGAGAAGTCGCGCACAATTAACTTCTATACATTGTACTATAAAATTTCCTCTTTGCGCTATCTAAAATATGAGTATTTTAGAACTACAATTTTTGATGCGATGTCTTTATTGACAAAAGGAGTCTCCGATGGAACAGCCGTTTGATTATTTTGAAATTTATAAGTTGCGGCTGAATCGTTTCGGCATAGATTATCAATCACGCATTTAGGGGCAAAGAGAAACAAATTTTGAGAAGTATCTTCTTAAATCAATTTATCGGGTGGATTTTGAGTATGATGGTCGCTACGAGCCAGGTACTCTTGAACGTTACAAGCAAGACGAAACCCGTACTTTGATGTATCTTTTGACCAGAACTTCATTGATAATCGCGCCGGGTACTGTTCTCATGATTGAGGATAAAGACGGGAAAGAAACTCCATGGATGGTTTATTATCCTGAATTAATCCAAGCAAGTGGCTATAATCGCTATATTATGTTGAAGATGAGCCATTTATTAACCTGGACGGCGCGCGATGGTAGTGAATAGCAAAGCTGGGCATATTTTTATGGGCAAGAAAACAATATGTTGAAAGATGAAATACGTTCACGTTCTCGCATGGATACAATTTATAGCGAGAATTTGAAACTTTCTTTCTTTATTATGCCCATAAACGGATTTATCTAGAAAGATGATTATTTTGTAATTGGGGAAAAACCACTACAAGGTCACTATAGAGTGACTGGTTTTGATATTGCTTCTACAGAAGGAGTTGAATATGTAAGTGTTGACCCTGTTTATGAGTATGATTTGTCTAATCCTCCCAAGCGGTAGGACAAAGACAAAGAAGAAGATTTCTTCTGGATTGATAGGGGGAACAAATAATGGCCGTTCGTGACCTTCAAGATATGGGCATTAATTTACAAAAGATTGTAAAGAGATTAAATGCAAACCAAAATCTTTTAAAGCTTTTGTTTTATACCGATATGGATCCCCTTTCAAAGCCTGACCTAGCGCCAGTTGATATTTCGCGCCACATTAATGAGAAGTTAATTAAGATTGTGCCGCGAGTTGGCCCGTATGAGACATCTCAAAGTGTTGTGTCTTTGAGAATCGTGCAAGGAATTACTAACACAACCAATAATGAGTTTTAGGGCTATAGAATGGATATTGAAGTTTTTGTGCCCTTAACTAACTGGTTCATTAAAGACCAAAATTTGCGCCCATTTGCTATAATGGGCGAAATTAAAAAATCATTGTGCGGCAAACATATTGAAGGTTTAGGGAAGATTAGCGGCGGCGATTTCCAAATTAACTTTCAAACCGAAGAAATGTCGTGCTATGAAATGAATTTCTGGTTTGACCTTTACAATTAATGGTTGATGAGAGAGCCTTCTTAAAAGAACCTCTTCATATGGCCGGAGAACTTTGTGTTGTTTACCCTCCATCAATTAGAGAGGTTGCGCGCGAACCTCGTTTTGGCTTTTTCCGAGATTTTTTAACCAGAAGTCAAGACGATCTAGAGGATCTTTATAAGAAAAAGAAAATTGAAGATGAGCCGCCAACTCCATTGGAAACAATTTTGGGTTTCTCTTTAATGGGGGCGCAAAATTTAACCATAATGGAAGATGCTTTTAAATTCTTCATTCATGAACCTATTACTTTTGTTTATGACTCAAAAGCAATTTTAATTGGAGAGTTAGATGAAGAATTAAAGAAAGGTAGCGTTGAATAGCTTCGGTTTTTAAAAGAAGAAAATTTTAATGACTTTTAGAATTTGGTGCGTCTGTCATTAGGACAAGATATCTTTGAACCCTATGTGCCGGAACCGAATGAAGACCCGCGCAAAACGCGCATGAAGAAGCTGGCGCGCTATCGTGATAGAATTGCAAAAAAAAATAAGCAAGGAAACGGAGAACCGCTAAATTTTTCTGCGAGTCTTGTTTCACTTTGCTGTATGGACTTTGGTTTAAATCCACTTACAGTTGGAGAGATAAGCTACGCCGCTATGGCGCCTTTAATTCGCTATTATCAAGAGAAACGCAAGTATGAAACTGATGTTAGCACTTTATTGGCTGGCGGCGATAGTAAAAAAATTAAACCAAAAGACTGGATTAGAAATATAGAATAAAAGAACGGGAGGTCATTTAATAAATGGCAAACATCCTAGACAGATACGGTAAATCTTTTTGCCGCTTTTGGAAGTAATTCCAATTGACAAATCTCGTGAATTGCTGGAAAATCCTAAAACTGATTATACCACAACGGAATTTTAATAAATAAATGTGATGGTCAGAAAAATAATCAGATAGTAAATCTTTGGAGGTTTTAAAATGGACAATCAGCAGCTAAGCATTGATTTTAAAACGTTGAATCGGCGTCCCAAAGAGGGCTATGGCTTTATTTATAAATATACTTCTCCCAGTGGGAAAAGTTACATTGGATAGACATCTTCTACTCTAAAAAGACGAGCAGGAAATATCTATACAGGTGAAGGCTATAAAAAATGTCCTATTTTTTGGACAGCTATTCAAAAATACGGATGGTTATCCTTTAAAGTAGAAATTTTAGAAGAAGTTTTATTGAGCGAGTTAGATACAAAAGAAACTGAAAAAATTTTTCAATTACAGACCCTTTCTCCTCATGGATATAATTTAAGTGAAGGTGGCGAGGGTGGAAGAAAATAGGAAGTTTTTTGTTATGATGCGCAAAATGGGGAATTTCTGGAACGATATCCCAGTGTTTCTATCGCGTCTGAGATGACTGGAGTAGCAATTTCTATTATTTCAAACATTTTAAACGGTCATAAAAACAAGTATACGCATAATTTAACATTTCGTAAAACTTTTACTCCTAAGATTCCACTTGAAGAATTGACTCCTAAAAATTGGCGTAAAGTATATGTATATGATAGAAATGGCTTTTTTATATAGGCATTTCCTTCTGTTACATCTACTGGACAAGCTCTTGGCATTTCAGATATCACTATTCGTTCCTGTTTAAATGGTGGGAATAAATAGTGCAAGGGGTATCAATTTAAAACAGTTAAAAAGGATAAGATAGATCCAATACCCGAAAATTCAAAAACTCCGATTTCTGTTATATAGATAAATCCAATTACTAAAGCAGAAATAGCTAGGTATCCCTCTTTAATTTCAGCTGCACACGCGGTTGGATTAACAAATGGAAGCGGCATAAAAAAGGTCATTTCTAGAGGGAAGGGACTCAGCGGAGGATATTTTTGGAAAATCAATGAAAGTTCAACGACTACGTGCTCATGAAAACCCAATGAGACAGTGCGAGACATCCGCAAGGATGAAGATATAGTCTTTTCTTATGAGAAATCATAAGCAGCGAAAGCGGCTAGTTTGGGAAACTAGTGAAAGTTAAAGATAAAAGAAGTTTGTGATTGAGGTTCAGTCTCCTTTGAGAAGCAATTCTCTTAGCTAAATCCTGTGAATTGCTGGAAAGTCCAACGCTGCGATGCTACAACGTGAGCCGAAAGGCTGAGCGTGATAGATTGAAAAGTTCGCGGCTGTGGCATGGCCGCAAATGGACAATCAGCAGCCAAGTTGCTTAAATGCAAAAGGTTCAACGACTAAGTATAGGCGAAAACCCAGCCTGTCAGCGCAGGACTCCCTTAAACGGGATGAAGATATAGTCTAATCTTTACAGTAATGTAAAGCAGCCATTAAGGCGGTTAGTCTGGGAAACTAATGAATGTAAATGGTAACTTTCTATCGTATCGCCGGTTCTGCTGATGTAGAAGCGGCAGTGAAAGCTAACCCCGCGGCAACGCTAAAGGTTGGCGACCCTATGGAACCTGTTCTTTACTTAGATTCTCTAAAAATCAGCACCGTTGAGCAGACTGCTGACAATGTATCTGCTCGTGGCGGCAAGGGTTAACATCGGGATAGCTCTTGTAAAACCTCTCTAATTGCTGGAACATCCTAAAATTCATTCACTACAATAGTTCAGGGATGAGCTATGAAAGTTTAATAACGAATGAAATGTTAATGGACAATCAGCAGCTAAGTGACCAGAACGGTTAAAAGTTCAACGACCATCGTGCGCGAAGTCGCGCAGAACGGGAGGCCCTTTTAATTTTGGAAGGTGAAGATATGGTCTAATCTTTACGGAAACGTAAAGCAGCCTTTTAACAAAGGCGCACGGAAATTAACGACTTTCGTGGAATGTAAATGAACCCCGAGTTGATTATTTGGGACTTTGGTAAAGAAATTACTCTAAATCTACAAGATGCTCTGTTCTCTGCGAAGTCTATGGCCGTTATGTTTGGCGACCAGAACTTTGGTACTGATAGTATCACTGCCAATGGCAAGATTCTTCGCACTTGGAACATCTTTGGTCTATATGATGCCGCGCCTACTACTTTAAAGCATGGCACGAAGGACGTTACAGTGCCCGAATCTGCTGTTTACTACACCGCCACCGGTGAAAAGGAACAAGAGTTCAACAAGGCAACTTCTGCCTTCGTTACCTTTGAAGTTGAAGCCAAGGACGTCATGACCATTAAGATTAATCCGGATACATTTAGCGGAACGTATTATGTGACTGGCGATTAACACAGTAGGTAGTCGCCCTACAGCGTGAGTTGTAGTAAAAAAGTTGGTGAATTGCTGGAAACTCCTTAGAGTCTTACAACAACAGCGAAGGGATGAAAAATGCCCAAGCGCGATTGTTAAAAATAGTAAGAATTGGACAATCAGCAGCCAAGCCCCGAATAGGGGAAGGTTCAACGACTAAATACCTCTAAAATCTCTGAGGTTAGCGCCAACCGCTCATTTAAAAATGAGATGAAGATATAGTCTAAACTTTATGGAAACATAAAGAAGTTTGAGAAACGATAATAAAATTGACCTACGCACGTTCCGAGGACACTGGGGAAGATGAGTTAACTAGGAATAGCTCACTTGCGGCGTAAGCCGCTTGCTTAAACGCAATTAAATGCTGGAAATTCCTAAAGCTAACTAAACTACAGCGTAGTTGGACACAACAAGCGCGATAGTTTTAAAAATTAGTTAGATGGTACAATGGAGAACCAGCCGCTATGGAGGATTATAATTTAAAAAAAGAAAAAATTGCAACTTTTCCAACAATTCAAGCCGCAGCGGATGCAAATAATTGTCATATTTCTGCTATATTGAATGTTCTTTCTGGTAGATGTAAATAGGCCCATGGCTATTATTGGACTTATAAAGATTAGCCGTTGAACATTCTGCAAAATAAAAAATCGCACAGAAAAATGATCTATCAATTTGATTTGCAGGGAAATCTTGTAAAAGAATTTGAAAGCGCCCGAAATGCTGACCGTTTTTATGGACTCCCATTGGGCACTTGTCAATGTTGTGCTAATAAAAATCAAAAAAGGAAAAGAGTTGGATAGTATATTTTTTCTTATGATAATGAATTAGATTTTGATTATTATAATCTTTCAAAGCTCAACGACTAATCGTAAGATGTAAAGATGAAGCCATCTTGAAAAGTTGCGCCCCTTATCAAAGGGTGAAGATATAGTCTAATCTCATATGAAAGTATGAGCTTTTAGGGGCACAGAAATAGCGCGCTGTGCCAAATAGGAAATGTCTTCCAAGTTCAGATCCCCAAAGCCAAGATGCTATCCGAAGTCACCTTAAGTATGGAGGCTGAAGGTGATCCTTCCGTGTTTGACATGAACATGAAGGTACTCCGGCCCAAGGCTGGCGAGATGGTACGTCTCGTAAAATACGATATATAATAAAACTGCGGCGGAGGTAGGAGAAATCCTATCTCCGCTTTTTGAATTTTTGGAGGTAGATAAATGGACCTATTCTCTTTCAAGGAATTGTATGATGTCTATTTTAAAGCTACTTATTCTATGGAGTTAGGAAACCGGAAAATTGAACCGGGCGAAATTCTTATGAGTTTTGACCGAGTTCAAATTGCATCTTTGCAAGAAGATAAGACTCACGTTGCCGCGCGCGGTGGGTGGGATAATCGTGGACGAGTGTTCTGGGACACTACCCACGATATACGTTTTCTTTTCAGTGCAGGTGTTTTCTCTAAAACTCAGTGGGCACTTCTTTCTAATTCAAAAGTTGTTGATATTGGAGAAAAGGAGGAACCCATTTACGCAACATTGTAGGAAGAGAAGGAGACAGACGAAAATGGCCAAATTGAGCTGACTCATGTGCCAGTTCGTAGTCTTTTCCTGTACAATAAGGAGACAGGAGAGAAATTGCCGTTTACACAAGAGGAAGAAGTTCTAACAACAGAGCTACCTTTCACAAATGTAGTAGCGGCTTATGAATGGGAGCTTCAAGACGGAGCGCGCGTTGTTAAAATTGGCGACCGTTTGCTAAAAGGATTTTTTAGTCTTGAAGCTAAAACGCGAATATAGGATGATAAGACAGGTGAATTTGAGACAGTTCTAATCAGGATTCCGAAAATGAAGCTGATGTCTGATTTATCTATAAAGCTGGGTGATAGCGCAAGTCCAGTTGTGGCTAATTTTGCGACTATCGGCATCCCAGTGGGTTCAAGAGGAAATTCTTGTGTTGCGGAGACGATATTCTTGAACGGCAATATTTAAGATAGTATCAGCATTGGCATCTCGGTGTTAGTGCTGATTTTTTTATGGAGGTAAAAGTGAATGGCTGGTGGTAATATAAATAGAAAAATTACCATTACCGCAGAAGTGGCGGCGTCCTTAAAAGGGATGGATAAGGTCGTTTCAGACTTTTAGCAAAAGCTATCAAGTTTGAAGGTTGACCCCACTTCTACTAAAGCCAAGGGGCTAACAAAGCTTTTTGGTGATTACAAGGCAGCAGTAAAAGACTTTCAAAATTACATTCAAAATGGCTAGGTTGATCCAATCAACGCAAAAGATGCGATTAAATCTGGCTAGTCGGTCATTAAAGTTTTTAAGCGCATCCAAGATGAAATTGGAGATATTACCAAGCTGGACATCAATCTTGCTAAAAGATTATTCCCAGACGAGTTTAGCAAGAATGGCAAAGATGCCGCTAAGGCGATTAAAGAATTTGAGTCTGCATTAAATAAAGCTGGCAATAAGAAAAATGCACTTTATGAGGCTGGGCAAGATTACGCAAAGTTAATTGAAAAGCGGCGCGAACTTTCTTCGGTAAAAACAAAAGACGATTTTACTTAGGAATTAAATGCCCAAGCCGAAGCAACAAAAGCTGCCGCAGAGCAGCTACAAAACCTAATTAAGTTACAAGCAATGGCGCTGGCTGCGGGCGATAGCGATGTTGTTGCGGTAAAGAAGAAGCTGTCAAGTGCGAAAGGCGCTCAAACAAAAGCCGATAAGGCAATGGCTACTTCTGGTTTGTCTGTAACTACTCTAAAGCGACAAAAGAAAATTGCAGACGGGGACACTTTTGAATCATATGAAGCTGAAACTGCTCGGTTAAAACGTTTGCAGTCGCGCCAAGTAAATAATAATTAGCTTCAAGAAGCAAAAAGAACACAAGAAAAAATCAATGCTAGAACTTCTAAAGATAATTAGGCGCGACGTTATCTTGAATTAGAGTATAAGCAGAGAAAAGCGGCAGAAGCAGTTGCATAGCGTCAATCTGAATATGACGCGGCGCTAGCGAACGCTCAATCCGCGGCGGCAAAACGAATTGAGAGTGGTGAACGCACGGGTTTAAGTGATTCTGATGTCGGTGCAATTGAAGCTGCCACATAGGCTCTTCAAGACCAAGTTAAAGCTCAAGAAGAACTAAATCAAGCGATAGAAAATGCTCCGACTAGAAAACAAAAGGAAAGTGCTGAAAGCGCGCAAGATGCAAAAATTGCAAAAGCAAAAGAAAATATTCAGAAGATAAAGGAAGAATTTACTAATCTTTCCAATGATACTGACTTTAACGCGCTTTTTGAAAAGCTTCAAAATCTTGGAATCAGTACTGACAACATTGACAAAAGCAGAGAAGGACTTGAACAGCTAAGACAGCAACTTGCTTCAATGGATAGCGCGACAGTTGAGCGCATCCGGTAGAGGCTAACTGAAATGGGATATAGCGCCGAAGAAGCTGAGAAAGAAATTCTTGGGATCAAAGGCGCGCTGTAGCAAGTTGAGTAGCAAAGTGACGAGCTTAAACGAGTTTAGCAAGAAATTGACTCCTTAACGAACCGCATTTCTTCTTTCTTTTCAATCGGGAGCGCCATCAACCTTTTTAAGAGAGCAATCGGTGACGCTTATCAGGCAGTAAAAGAACTTGACGCGGCGATGACGGAAACGGCGGTTGTAACTGATTTCTCTGTTGGTGATATGTGGGAAAAACTTCCGCAATATACTGACATGGCGAATTAGTTGGGAGCGTCTGTATTGGGCGCCTATCAAACTGCCACAAAATATTATCAATAGGGATTGGATACTAATGCGGCGCTTGCTGCTTCTGTTGAAACAATGAAAATGGCGCGCGTAGCGTCAATGGATTACGCATCCGCAACCGAGTTATTAACTGCGGCTCTTCGCGGATTCAACATGGAAGTAAATGAAACAAGTGCAGCACGTGTTAATGACGTTTATTCTGAACTTGCGAAAATTACAGCAGCCGACACTGAACAAATCGGTATTGCCATGTCCAAGGTCGCTAGTCTAGCTCATTCCGCTAATATGGAATTTGAGACGACTGCGGCATTTTTGACTCAAATTATCGAAACGACGCAAGAAGCTCCTTCTATTGTTTTTCTTAATAATTGACTCCCAAAAGGTTTCAAAATCATTGAGGTTCCGCCCGAAAATTTTACTTATATATGGACGAAAGTTCAAATTAAGTAGATTTTTCGGAGGAAAAATGAATTACGGATATATTTATTATGTTAGAAATGAAATTAATGGGATGATGTATATTGGAAAAGCAACTGCCCGACAGCTTTTTTATTGGCCAGCTTATAAAGGAAGCGGTATTGAATTATAGAAAGCCTTAAAAGAGTTTGGTAGAGAAAATTTTTCAATACATTATCTTGCCACTGCAAAAAATGGAGAAGAGCTATCTTGGCTAGAAAAATAGTATTTACAACACTATAAAATTCCCAATTAGAACTTTTATAATATAAATTTAGCAACTTCTAGCAGCGAGCAATCAGATTATTATAATAAGAATAATTTACGGGGTGTTAACTTAAAAAATATTATTTGTTACAATTTTGAAGAGAATGTTACGAAAGTATTTAATAACATAACTCAATTTTGTAATAACAATGATTTTTCAAGAGGTTGCATTTTTAATGTTATTTCTGGGTAGAGACTCACTCATAAAAATTGTATGTTTTGGTATGAAGATTATCCTATTTCAAGTGACGCTTTTAACTGGATTTTGAATTATAAAAAAGGTACAAATTATAAAACTAAATATATTAAAATAGAAGAAGTGAAAGAAGAGTTAAATGATTTATACAAGAAAGCGACTAATAAGAACCAATCTTTTTCTTTTAATGGCTTCTACATAGAGGATGGAAAAGAAGTGGAAGTTCAATGGGAAGA
>ULVD01074888.1_pt1 | contig 27161 bp, 21 predicted proteins | sample 1959101 | NCBI WGS metagenome assembly ULVD01 (sample SAMEA4835777, study PRJEB28245) | human gut metagenome | biome: gut microbiome; material: fecal sample | place: Denmark | collected 2008
CCCGGCAAGCCGTTCAATAATGCCGTCGATAACGTTTTTTGAATATATTCCTGTCTCGCGGTCAAATTCATAGTTAGGCAGTCCGGCGTTTGCAGTAAGCACAAGTGCGCCGAGAATATTTGTCCTGCGGCGCACAAAATTGCGCGCGTTGAAGTTGGGAACGTAATGAAGCTCGTCTATTGCCTCCATTACGCGGTCGCGCGTTTCCTTTTTTATTCCGCTTTTTCCGCACAGCACAGCCGACACCGTGGTTTTTGACACGCCTGCCCGCTTTGCTACGTCGATTATTGTCACTGCCATGAAAACACCCCTGCCGCCCCGGCTGTGCCAAATGCCTCACGTGCGGGCATCATACCGGCACGGAACGGAGCGGAAATAATTCTATCCGGATAAAGTATAACACAAAACAAGCCAAAATGCAAGGAAAAAAGCGCTGAAGCGTACAAAGCACGCGTCGCATATGTTCCACGCGCGCGGAATATCCCGGCTCGCGCAAGCGCATGGCTGACATATCCGGCATTTTTATGATTTTTGTTGCAAAACGCTTTGTAATATGGTATAATGTAGCTGTTCCCGGACGGGAAGGAATATCATTCAAAGGAGATACTATTAACAATGAAGAAAAACACAAGAGTCGTGCTGGCATCACTGCTGGCGGTCATCACGCTTATCTCACTTGTCGGATGCGGCGGCTTGCAGATGCAGAAAAAGACCACCTTTGAACGCGGCAAGATCGAGGGCAACGTCTATCACAGCGAATTTGCCGCACTTACCTTTACTAAGCCCGAAAGCTGGGTATTCAACACCGACGAGGAAATAGCACAGCTTCTCGGCATAGGACTTGATGCCATGACGGACGGCGAAAAATTCGACGCCTCCGATCTTGCATCCACCATTGATTTTCAGGCGCAGGATCCCGCCACCGGCAGCAATGTAAACCTTACAGTCGAAAAGCTGGACGCGGTAAACGCGCTTATCACATCCATCGACCAATACGTTGATTTTTTCCGCGATACACTTAAAACGCAGTTCGACGGCTTTGAGCCCACCTTCGGAGACACCACCGAGGTCACCATAGGCGGAAACGCATACAAGCGCATAACCGCCGATGTAAATGTTGGCGGAGTAAGCATGACACAGGTCTATCTGCTGCGCAAGATCGAAAGATACATCGTGTGCGTTACCTGCACCGCCGTAAACGGAACAGAGCTTTCCTCACTTGAGGCAATGCTCTCATAACGCAAACGAAAAAACATAGTCATAACCTCAGGCAAAGCCGGTACCGGTTGTAGACAAAAGGTACAACAACTGTCAATATTAATAAAATTTCAACCCGCTTTTTCTTTGATGAAGAAGGCGCAAAGAAAAAGCTTGTCAAAAAGAAAGCGCCACAAGTGGATTTCGCCGCCTGCGTACGGCGACGAGGGTTTCGCGCCCTCGGACCTTTTGAAAAAGGCGAGTGAAAACTTTCACAAAACTGACAAAAGTCCTAACTTTAGTCTACGGTCTGCACCGGCAAAACTGATAGCTTGCACAGCCCAATAGGGGCATGTTACTGGCGGGGCTGAAAACCAAAAGAAACTTTCGACATTTGCAAATTTATCCCACGACCGCAAATGCGTCGGGATACGTTAGCCTCCCTTGTGTAAAGGGAGGTGGCACGGCGTATGCCGTGACGGAGGGATTGTCCACTATGATCTCAAAAACACCCCCTCAGGCGCCTTCGGCGCCAGCTCCCCTTACACAGGGGAGCCTCTCATCGGCAAAAGCCTCTATGGAATCTCCCGCTTAGCGGGTGGTTTTCGGAAACCAAAAATCGGCACGGCTTCGGGGGAAGTATCCTGAAAGCCGTGCCGTTTTGCGGTGTGCTTACAGCACCGAATCGTGAACGATTGGTAATAAATATATAAATTATTTTCGTGTGTCCGCCCTTTGGGATTGCACGCAATTCAAAGTTGTGGTATAATGTTCTCGCTTATGAAGCCCGCCGTGCAGGCGCAGGCTTCAATAAACATAAACAAAATACGGAAAGGCTGTGCCGATCATGTCACTTACCAAGAAGATCTCACCCTCACTTATGTGCGCCGATTTTTTACATCTCGGCGACGAGCTGAAAACTCTCTCCGACTGCGGGATAGAATATCTGCACATCGACATAATGGACGGCGTTTTCGTGCAGAACTACACTCTCGGCACCGATTTTGTGCGTAAGCTGCACGAGTGCTGCGACATTCCGCTTGACATTCACCTGATGATTACGGAACCGCATCTCAAGCTGGACTGGTTTGACCTGCGTCCGGGAGATTATGTGGGATTTCACGTTGAGGCGGAGCCTCATGTTCAGCGCACGCTTGCCGCTATACGCGACCGCGGAGCCAAGCCCATGCTGGTGCTTAACCCCGGCACACCGCTTTCGGCGCTTGACGAAGTACTGCCCGATCTTGACGGAGTGCTGCTTATGACCGTCAACCCCGGCTTTGCGGGTCAGAAGCTGATACCGGGGACGCTTGACAAGATAGCACGTCTGCGCCGTATGCTTGACGAGCGTGGATATGAAAATGTTGAAATTGAAGTTGACGGCAACGTCAGCTTTGAAAACGCCGCAAAAATGAGCCGCGCCGGTGCAAACATCTTCGTTGCCGGAACGTCCAGCATTTACGCCAAAACCGGCAGTGTCCGGGAAAATGCTGAAAAGCTGCGCTCTGTGATCTGACCCGCGCCGCCAGACAGATCCACGCAAGAACAGGTATTGGATATGAGAAGAAGTATAAGCAGAGAAAGACAACAGCCGGACAGGTTTTACATCGACAGCCGGATGGCTGCCGTTGAAGCTATCAATCAGCTCGACGCCGCCTCAGGCGATGTAGGCGAGGTGCTTGCCCTGCTTGCGGACATTCCGGTGCGCTCGCGCTTTGTCACGCTGACCTGCCTCAAGGACGGTACCGTCGGAATTTATTACAGCTCGGGCGAAAGCCATCCCCGCATAGGCAGAAGCGGAAAGCGTCTGCCCCCGGCAGGAAAACTGCTGCTTTCACGGCTTGCACTTATAGCCGACGGTTTTTCGTATGTGCCGGAGGTTGAAAGCCTTGAAGGATCCGAAAATGTTAAAAACACCTGTGTATATTTCAAGTGCTGTGACGGTCTGCGAAAGGTCGAATACGACATGAGTCGCCTCGACGAATGTGACGAGGATATCCGCAGCCTTGACACGATGCTCAAGGATCTGCTGCGCATGATCCGCCGCAGTAAGGAAAGACTGTAAATATTCCCGGCAGGACAGTGCGTCCTCACCGGAAAACGGCGCTGTGCCGGAGGGGATCAGGAGCCCTCTCCCGCACAGCGCCACTTTTGACGTATAAAGCGGGTCGCTCCCGCCGCCCGCAAATATTTTGTGGCTGACCCGGATCCGGGTCAGCCACATATTATTTATCCGAGTGCGTTATTCACTTCGTCGGCATAGGAATTGAGCTTGCTCCAGTTAACTGTAACCTGACGGTTCCAGCTGTTTACTGTCTGGTCTCTGAGCGCAAGGCGGAAAAGCCCGAAGGGCTTGCTGTCAAATAGCAGTGCGAAGCTTCTGCCACACTCAAACACGATGGAATCGTGTACGATGTCGAACATACGCGCGTCGTCCGGCGCATCCGCATAGCGGTATTTCATCGTGGTCTCAAACACCAGCGGGGTCACATTGCGGTAGCCCTCGGAGGCAAGGCATTCGATAACGGCAGCCGCCGCCGACTCTGATACGCCCGAACCGGCGGAAACAGAGTAGTTTGAGTATGCAAAGCCGTTGCAGGTATAATACTGACTCTGGTCGGCATTGAATTTAGGCAGCGGGATGATACCGTATGAGAAATCCGCCGCGACCTGAAGGGTCTTCGCATAGGAGATTATCTCAAGTGCAAATACCGACAGTCCGTTATTGAATGTGCCGCGTCCGGAGCCGGCATTCTGCGCCGTGCTGACGAGCAGACCGTCCATATCGGTGCGGAAAAAGCCGTTAAGCCTCTCGAGCAGGGTAAGGGTCTTTTCTGAGCGCACCTGATCTGACACGATTATTTTGCCCTCATCATTTTTGTCAAGGAACTTAAGATCCGACGCGATATAGAATGCGTCTATGCAGGGATCTTCCGCAACAAAGCCGTAACGGTCACCGATATCGTGCTCACCGTTTGTGTTTACGTCACTCCAGAGATCCTGGCACTCGCTGAAGAAGGCATCAAGCGTCCAGCTTCCGTTGTCCACATACTTGTAAAGCTCGTCAACCGTTCTTCCGGGGTGAGTATCGGCAAACAGCTCCTTGTTGACAAAGAAGCAGTACATGGTATAAAGCAGGTCGGCGGAAATATCGCCCGATACAAAATAGACCTTGCCGTTGATAGTATTCGTTTCAAGCAGTGTTTCCGGCCACCAGGGCTTGCTGAAGTTGATCGTATCAAGCGTAAGCAGGTCGCGGGAAACACCCTTGACCGCCATCAGCGCTCCGGTAAGGCTGTAGCCGGAGAATATATCATAGTAGCCGCCAGACTGAACGTCGTTATATGTTTTTTCCACATAGCTGTTGCGGTCGTTCCATGAGCCGGGGACCTGAGTCCATTCCAGATTTACATCAAGGCGGGACTTTGCTATCTGGTTGCGCTTGTTTATCTCGCTGAGCACCGCGTCGGTAGCATCGTCGGGGTCAATAACAAAATCGGTCTTGCTGTCCCAGCAGAGAATATTGACCTGCTCGCCGCCGAATTTCAGCGTATCCGGAATATCGTCCGGCTCAAGGGTCACAGCGGCAGTTGTTTCGGCAGCCGTGTCTGCGGTGGTGGAGCTGTCCTGAGTCTGCTCGCCATTTCCCGTCTTTGCGCACGCCGCAAGCGGCAGAAGAAGCGCAGCGGCAATCAAAAAAACGATAAGACGTGTCAGGAGTCGGCAGGTTCCGGATTCGGAGCGTATGTATTCTGATCTCATTTGTTAGCCATCCTTTCATCAAAGCCATGAAGTGTGCCGTAATGCCGCGGAAAATTATGCATCCATTAAGAAAGCATAAATATCCGCCGTACATTTTCATATTAAATATATGAACAGCATTATAATTATACAGCAACGACCAAAAAAAGTTTTGAAATTGAATTAATATCGAGTTAATCTTTTGTTAATTTATCACACGACATTTGTGATAAAGTTATTATCACGATGTGCGGTAAGCTTTTTACGAGGAGCGGCTTTCCGATACCTTTTCCCGTTCCCTGCCGACGGAGACAAAGCACCGTTTATTTGCTTTATATTATCATTTGATTCACATTTTTATTTTCCGGATATGTTATAATAAAATAGGAAGAAAATTTTGAAAACGTCTGCCGCGCGCAGACAGAAAGGATACTTTTTGCTTAACAGATCACGCCAGAAGCTAACCGAAAAGCTCAAAGAGGCGCTGACGGCGGTATTGCCGATCTTATGTATCGTGCTGCTGCTATGCCTCACCATCGCTCCGGTCTCGCCGGGAATACTCCTGAGCTTTCTGACCGGTGCGGCGCTTATTATCGTCGGAATTATGTTTTTCACGCTCGGAGCAGACCTTGCAATGACCCCGATGGGCGAGCGCGTGGGCGCTGCAATGACCAAAAAACGCAGTCTCGCGCTCGTTATCGTGCTGGGTTTCCTTCTGGGCTTCATCATAACAATATCCGAGCCTGACCTTCAGGTCCTTGCCGGTCAGGTACCCTCGGTGCCAAACGCCGTGCTGATACTTGCGGTCGCGGCGGGAGTGGGAATTTTCCTTGTTGCCGCGCTCCTGAGAATGTTCTTCGGAGTCCCGCTGCGGCTTATGCTGATAATTTCTTACATAGTGGTTTTCGTCATGGCTTTTTTTGTGCCCGACGATTTTCTTGCCGTCGCCTTTGATTCCGGCGGAGTCACCACCGGACCTATGACCGTCCCCTTTATAATGGCGCTGGGCGTCGGCGTTTCCTCGATACGAAGCGACAGCCGCGCGGGCGACGACTCCTTCGGTCTTATCGCGCTTTGTTCGGTCGGTCCGATAATTGCGGTCATGACGCTGGGGCTTATATATCCGGCTGAGGGCGCATACATCCCCTCCGCCATACCCGAGCTTGGCAGCACTGCTGACCTTTCGCGGCTGTTTTTGTACTCTTTGCCGACATATCTTGGCGAGATCGGAATGGCACTGCTGCCCATTATCGTATTTTTCGGAATTTTTCAGGTGGTTACGCTTAAGCTGCCGCGCCGTCAGCTTTACAAGCTCATCGTCGGTCTTGTTTATACATATGTAGGACTCGTCCTGTTCCTTACCGGAGCAAACGTGGGCTTTATGCCCGCCGGAAACTATCTCGGAGAGACGGTGGCGTCCCTGCCTTACAGGTGGATAATCGTGCCTATCGGCATGGTGATAGGATATTTTATCGTCAAGGCGGAGCCTGCGGTATACGTTCTCAACAAGCAGGTCGAGGAGATCACCGACGGTGCCGTCTCCTCCACGGCAATGGGAGCCTGTCTGTCTGTCGGCGTTTCGGTATCGATAGGTCTTGCGCTTATCCGTGTGCTGACCGGAATATCCATTCTTTGGTTCATCATTCCGGGGTACGCCATAGCGCTCGGGCTTTCCTTCTGCGTTCCCCGCATCTTCACCGCCATCGCCTTTGACTCCGGCGGAGTCGCCTCCGGTCCCATGACAGCCACTTTTTTGCTCCCCTTCGCGCAGGGCGCGTGCCTTGCCGCAGGCGGAAACATCGTTGCCGACGCCTTCGGCGTCGTGGCAATGGTAGCAATGACGCCGCTCATCACAATCCAGCTGCTTGGGCTTATCTATCAATTCAAGAAAAAACGCTCCAAAGCGCGTCACGAGCCGTCCGACAGGTATCTGCCCGACATACCGGACGACGCCATTATCGAGCTTTAACGTGATAAGGAAAGGAAAGGGATCGTTATGAGCGAGCTTTATCTTATGGTTACAATAACGGACCGCAATATGGCACGGCGGTTTATGACGCTGTACGAGTCGGCGGGAGTGAACGTCTCCTTTACCGCGCTCGGCAACGGCACGGCGATAAACGAAACGCTGGACTACTTCGGGCTTGCACGAACCCAGAAAACGGTTATCTTTTCAACCGTTACGAGCGACACCTGGGCGCGCGTAAAAACCCAACTGCAAAATGAGCTGAAAATAGACATTCCCGGGATCGGCATCGCCTTTATAATCCCGCTTTCAAGCATAGGCGGAAAAAAACAGCTGTTCTTTCTTACCGACGGACAGAAATTTGAAAAAGGAGGGGAAAGCGAGTTGAAGAACACAAAGTATGAGCTTTTGCTGGCAATTACCAATCAGGGATCTACCGACACCGTAATGGACGCCGCGCGCGAGGCACAGGCGGCAGGCGGAACAGTGATCCACGCCAAAGGCACAGGAGTCGAACGCGCGGAAAAATTTCTCGGCGTTTCAATTGCCGCCGAGAAGGAGATCGTGTTTATTGTCGTCAGGACCGAGCGCAAAAACGCCATAATGAAGGCGATAATGGATAAGGCGGGAATTGACTCGGAGGCACAGACGATCGTTTTTTCGCTCCCGGTCACTGCCACCGCCGGAATGAGACTTATCGAAGAGGAAGACAGCACGGAGAGCGACTGAGGTATTTTCGCTCAAATTAACCTGCGCTGCCAGAAAAAACCGCACAGATCTCCGCCGCGCTCGGGCAAATACGCTCAGCACATCCCCGGACTGCGGTTCACATATTCGGCTGTGCTACAAGCATCATAACAGCGCCCCGGCGAGAATCGCCGGGGCGCTGTTATGTCTCAGATGACCTCGTACATCTTTGCTCTGCCGCGGGTGCCGCATTGCCGCACGACGCCGAGGTTTTCAAGCGCGTGCAGGGCAAGATACCCCTTGCGCGAGGCAAATTTCATCGTTTTTGCAAACTCCGCTCCGGTAAAGGGCGCTCCGGCAAGTCCATCGGGCAAAAGCTCGCGGTAATCCTCGGGCAGCTCAAGGTGCACCTCTCCGAGCAGCTCCACCGGAAGCAGCTCATATCGGCTTGAACCGCGCTTTCCGTCCCTGCCCCAGCCGTCAAGCCAGCGGTATTCCTCCGCTTCAAGCAGCATAAGACGCAACGACACGCGCCCCGACGCCGCAAGCTCGGAAATATAGACCAGGTCGGGCAGAATGTCCTCCGCCCGCCCGCGGCGCGACAGTCTCGGCGACGGCTTTGCCTCACCGCTCTCCGGGTCGATCCATATCACCCGCTTTTTTTCCGCGATCGGGTGGATGACTGTGACGTGACAGTCGGTATTTTCGGCATACCACGTGAGCTTTTCACGCAGGGGGTAAAGTGAGCCGGTCTGAATTTCATAGATCTCAGTGTCGCAGAGCACGTCTGCGACATATTTTTTTTGTTTTTTTTCCACAGCCGCGCCCGACTCCGGACGCGATCCCGCAGTTATATGCGGGGTCTGCTCGTGAAATGAGACGTCCGGACACACAAATCTTTTAAGCACGGCGTGAAGCCGCTTTTCACGCAGCACGCCGATTCCCTCGCTCCCTCCGGAGTATTCCCCGGACGGCGCGGCTGTCAGCTCCCGGCAGACAGCCGCAAATCGGGCGCGCTCAGCGTCAGTGCAGTCGATCCTCATGTTGCGATACCCGCGAACTGGCTTTGATAGAGCTTGGAATACTCCCCGCCCTTTGCAAGCAGCTCGTCATGGTTTCCGGTCTCGACTATCTCACCGTGAGAAAGTACTACTATTACATCGGCGTTGCGTATTGTGGACAGCCTGTGTGCAATGATAAGCGAGGTGCGGTTCTTCATAAGCTCCGCCATAGCATCCTGAATATGCATTTCGGTGCGTGTGTCAACCGACGAGGTCGCCTCGTCAAGTATCAGTATCTTGGGATCGGCAAGTACCGCGCGGGCTATTGCAAGCAGCTGGCGCTGACCCTCCGAAAGATTGCTGCCCGATTCGGCAAGCACCGTGTCGTACCCCTCGGGCAAGCGGTCAATAAAGGCGTCGGCACGTGCTGTCTCGGCAGCGCGCTTCATTTCCTCATCCGATGCGTCAAGCCTGCCGTACTTTATATTTCTGCGTATGGTATCCGAAAACAGGACCGTATCCTGAAGCACTATTGCAATGGCACGGCGGAGGATCTCCTTGGGGATATCGGTGATATCAATACCGTCAACGGTGATCTTGCCGCTGTCAAGCTCGTAAAAACGGGTAAGCAGATTGACAATCGTCGTTTTCCCCGACCCGGTCGCACCCACGATGGCTATCTTCTGTCCCGGCTTTACCGACAGCGACAGGTGCTTAAGCACCGGCTCACCCTCAACATACGAGAAGCAGATATCCGAAAAATCAATATTTCCGTGAATATCCGCGGGCTTTATTTCGGACTTGCCCTCATCTACCTCATCCGGGGTGTCGAGAATGTCAAAGATCCGCTCCGCGCCCGCAAGCGCCGTCAAAATTGAGGAATACTGATTCGCTATCATATTGATAGGTCTTGAGAGCTTTTTGGAGTATTGCAGCATAGCCTGTATTGAACCGACAGTGATCGCTCCGCCGAAGAAGGCGTAAAGAAAGCTGCCCTCCGCAATGCCGCCGCCCTTTATCATGAGGAAGCCACCGAACCCCGCAACAAGCACGTATTGCAGATTTCCGATAAAGTTCATGACAGGACCCATTATCGAGCCCCAGACGCGCGCGCTTATCGAACAGCGGCGGAATTCGTCGGAGATCCGTGCAAATTTTTCGACCGCCTCCGGCTCTTTGCCGTATGAGACCACCGTGGTGTATCCGGTGACCATTTCCTCAACCTGACCGTTAAGCTGACCAAGCAGCGCCTGCTGGCGTACAAAGTATTTGCGCATGAACTTTGCAAGAAATGAGGATACTATTATGGTAAGCGGGATCGTGATCATCGCTACCAGCGTGACCGCAGGACTGTATCTAAGCATCATCGCCACGGCTCCTATGACGGTGATAACACCGGAGAAAAGCGAGGTAAGCGACTGCGATATCGCAGAGGACACATTGTCGATATCGTTTGTCATGCGGCTCATGATGTCGCCGTGACGGTGCGTGTCGGTGTACTTTATCGGCAGCCGGGAGATCTTCCCGAACAGCTCGCGGCGCATGATGTAGACTGTCGAGGTTGAAAGCCGGACGGCAATGCGCTCCTGAAGCAGTGACATCACCGCGCCCAGCACAAATACCACGCACATCATTGCAATGTATTTGAGCATTGAATCAAGATCAACGCTTACCGCGCCGCCCTCAACGCGGATGGTATCTATCGCCTCCTGCTGCAGCTTGGGGCTTGCAAGCTCCGTTACAGCGATAAGCAGCGTAAGAAGTATCAGGGCAAGCAGCGTCAAGCGGCTTTTTCCGATATACTTTGCCAGACGGATAAGCGATTTTTTAATATTTTTCGGCTTTTCCACGTGTACACGCGCCGCCATCGGACCGCCCTTTCCGGGTCCGCCGCCGGGACGCAGATCAACGCGCGGAGCTTCGTTTTGTTGTGTGTTTTTATTTTGTTCTGCCATTTTCGGTTTATTCGTCCCCCGCTTGTTTTTGCATTTGCGAATTGTAGATATCGCGATATGTCTCGCTGACGCGCATCAGCTCCTCGTGAGGCGCGCAGTGAATAATACTGCCGTCGTTTTCGATCACGGCAATGCGGTCGGCGTCGCGCACACTGGCAATGCGTTGCGCCACCATCACCACCGTTGTGCCGGAAAGCGAGGAATGCAGCGCACTGCGCAGACGCGCCTCAGTGGCAAGGTCAAGCGCCGAGGTGGAGTCGTCAAGTATCAGTATCTCAGGCTTGCGCACGAGCGCACGTGCAATTGAAACACGCTGCTTCTGTCCGCCTGAAAGGGACGCCCCCTTTTCGGCTACAAAGCTGTCGTATCCGTCGGCAAAGCCGGAGATGAAGGGATCAGCCTGTGCAGTTTCCGCCGCCGCTTTTACCTCATCTTCTGAGGCGTCAGCCTTACCCCAACGGATATTGTTGGCAATGGTATCGGAAAACAGCACGCTTTTCTGCATAACAAAGCCGATCTTGCGGCGCAAAGCGCGCAGTGTATACTCCTTTACCGGCTTGCCGTCAACAAGCACCTCGCCGGAATCGGGGTCGTAAAACCGGGGGATCAGCTTGCAGAGCGAGGATTTTCCTGAACCCGTAGCTCCTATGACAGCCAGCGTCTCGCCCCGGCGCACGTTCAGATTGATCTTATTGAGTACAGGTCTGCCCTGTGTGCCGGGATAGTGGAAGCTGACGTCGCGGAACTCGATCATCGTGTCGCTTCCGGCAGGGGACGGATCGTCAAGGCTGCCTCCAAGCACCACCGGATCGGAGTCAAGCACCTCGCACACGCGGCGCGCGGATGCCGCGGCACGGGAAATGGTCTGGAATATCATTGCAACCTGCATCAGCGAGAAAATTACCTGCGTGATGTAAGTGATCGCCGCCATGATAACGCCGGCGTTCATACCCGCAAAGCCGCCGCTTATCCTGATGCCGCCGATAAGTATCAGCGCAACGACGGAGAAATTGAGAATGAGATTAAGAATGGGAGAAAACCATGCCATAAGCGACATAACGCGCAGGTTTGTGTCGCACAGGTCGCGGTTGGCGCGGTCAAAGCGCTCGCACTCGTAGTCCTCGCGGACGTAAGCTTTGATGACACGCGCGCCCGAAACGTCCTCCTGAACCACGGAGTTCACCTTGTCAAGCCTTGTCTGCATTATGCCGAACAGCGGGATGGCTTTTTTAAGTATTATGGCTATTGCCAGAACAAGCAGCGGGAGCGAGCCGATAAGCACCATGCCGAAATCAACGTTCAGCATCAGAAGCATGACGGTGCCGCCGATGAAGAAGACGGGAGCGCGCACAAACATCCGGAGCAGTGACTCGACCAGCTCGACCAGCCGCGTTACGTCATTGGTCATTCTGGTGACGAGCGACCCGGTAGTGAATTTATCGGTCTGTTCGATCGACAGTGCCATAACGTGTCGATATGCGTCGCACCGCAGGTCGTTGCCGAACCCCTGAGCCGCGCGCGCGGCGGTGTATGCGCACATAGTGCCGAAAAATCCGCCGATCAGAGTTATCACAAGCATCAGAAGCCCAAAGGTAACTATCATCTGTATTCCGGTGGGATCGCTGCCGCAGAAGGTGCGGACTATCCACGCCGCCACGGCAGAGCCGTTTTCGGGGTCGTCAAGAGGAATGCCGGAAATGCCGTAGTTTATGATAAAGGACGTAAGATACGGCAGGAGCAGGTCGGCTATGACCTCTCCCGCCATCATCAGAGGTGAGATTATCGCAAACAGGCGGTACGGCTTAAGATATTTTATTAGCTTTTTCATACTGAAAGATTATATCCTTTGCTTTGTATTTTATAGCCAATTGTAAAACTGCGTTTTACAATTGAGATCCGCGCGGCGGGGATACGCGCGCTTGTCGCCCCCTGCCAAAATCCGCGATTTTGGCGGCTCCCCTCGGCGCGCGGACTCGCTTTGCTCGTCTATGCGGTGTTTTTTCGTCGGCATAGCCACCGAAAAAACGGATCTAATTTAAGATCTTTGACTTTTACAATCGGCTATTTATTTTTACGTCAGATACCGTTTTTCTCGCGGATCGGCGCTGTTTTCGTTCTCCGCAAGAGAATTTTTCATTTTAAGCAGGATGCGACAAAGAGTCTCCGACTCCTCCGGCGTTACATCCCGCATTGCTATCTCGTCGGCACAGCGCAAACGGGCTTTTGTCTGCTCCTCAAGCGCCCGCCCGGTTTCGGTAAGATACACCCTGACCTCCCTGCCGTCGCTCTGCGACGCCTCGCGTCGGACGTATCCCATATGCTCCATCCTGCCTAAAGCCACACTGACCGTAGGCGGCTTGAGTCCGGTGCGCCGTGCAAGCTCAAGCTGGGAAAGCCCGTCTTCGCGTGCGAGCCACCGTATGAGCATACGGCAGCTGTGCTGTGACATGACCGTTCCCGGCGTCTCGGTGTTGCGCATCAGGTTCTGGTGCATACGGCTTATCATGACTATAAGCATCGGCGGCGTCAAAGTTTCGTCGCTGTGCATGGGCGGCAGACACTTTCCATCGCAGGTTTCCGGCGCACGGTGTCCCGCATCCCTGAGATCCGCTTTGCCCGACACAGCTGAGGCGGCTTCCGCCTTGCCGGACGCTCCGCCAAAGGAAGCATCGTCTGCCCCATTACGGTATTCGTTTTCCTTCAACTTCATCTCTCCTTTTGGATTAATTAGTTTACGAATAAATTATATCACCGTTTTACCGATTGTCAATGCAAAAACAAAAAATTCACATAAAATTCAGCTTCCGACCCAAACCGATTTTTATCTTACACCATTTTTTGCACGCATACTCCGAAATTGCTACACATCAAAAGCCGCCGCGGGGGCAAATTAATAGGGCGAGGGAAAAGCAGCGCTTGCGGCGATTTTCCCAGCAACTGAAAGGAACGATCTTTTTATGCGGAATATATATCAGAAAATCAAAAAAAGGCGGATAATTGCGGCGGCACTGCTCGCGGCGGCGCTTCAGCTTCTTTTATCGGGCGCACCGATGCTGCAAAGCCGGGAATTTACAGAACCGGACTGCGCCGCGGCTTCAGGCAGAGGGCAGGAGCTGCTGCTTTATCCCGGCGGGATGCCCTTCGGCGTAAAATTCTATACCGACGGCGTGCTTGTGGTCGGATTTGCGGGAGGCAGCGGCTCACCGTCCGGACCTGCCTACACAGCGGGACTGCGCGCAGGCGACACGATACTGAAGATAGACGGCAAGCCGGTGTCGGACGCCGCCGAGCTTACCGGAATGATTGAAAAATCGTGCGGCAGGACGCTGAGTCTGCTCTGCCGCCGTGACGGGAAGGAATTTACCGCCGCGCTTACACCCAAGCAGGGGCGCGACGGGCAGTACAAGACCGGAATGTGGGTGCGCGACAGCGGCGCGGGCATCGGAACTGTCACATTTATCGTCCCCTCGACCGGAGGATTCGGCGGTCTGGGACACGGAATATGCGACGCGGATACCGGAAAGCCGGTGCCGCTCGGACGCGGAAGCGTGGCAGAGGTGACTATCAGCGGAGTCACCAAGGGTCAGCCCGGCACTCCGGGGGAGATCAAAGGCTATTTTGATCCCGGAAAAATCGGAACTGTAATTGAAAATTCAGACCTCGGCGTTTTCGGACTTTTCCGTGAAGCTCCGACGGGGAAATACTCAAACCCCATTCCCGCCGCCGGGAAGGACGAGGTAAAGGAGGGGGCAGCCGTTATGCTTTGCACCCTTGACACCGGGGAGATCGGCGAATACTCCATTGAGATCCATTCAATCGACCGTTCGGCAACGGGAGGCAGATGCTTTTCGGTGCGCGTCACCGACCCGGCGCTGCTTGAGCGCACCGGGGGAATAATTCAGGGAATGTCGGGCAGCCCGATAATTCAGGGCGGCAAGCTGATAGGCGCAGTAACTCACGTGCTTATCAACGACCCGGCGTCGGGGTACGGTGTTTTTATTGAAAATATGTACGCCGCCATGCCGGATGTGCTCAAGTGAGCCTCCGCAAAACGGAAAACCCGGGATCGCACATTCAGATCCCGGTATCCTCCGGCGGCAACGCCCCGCGAGATCCCCGCGCACGGTAAAAACAACTCCAAACAAAACCGGTGCTGTCGCGCCAAAGCGCGGCAGCACCAAAAGAGTTTTATATGTCCGCAAGCCATCAGCAGGCGACCGCGGACGTGTTTGCGGTCAGTTTTTATGCGATCTATTGTTTGAATGATATGTGACAAAGGCGCATATTGCAGCAGCGACCGAAAGCACTGCGGCAAAAGCAATGATGATAAGCGTGGTATCCGCAGTATCCGGACTGTCCGCGCCGGATGCGGCAGGCACGGTCGAAGCATCCGCCGCCTCGGCTGCCCTGCACTCAGCCGGAAGGGAAAACGCGGAGAACACGACAAGCATAACGATTACAATAAAAATGATCAATGCCTTTTTCATAGCTCCGTTCCTCACATACATATTTGGTAAATTGCAGACTAATGTAAAATATATGCTTAATTCTTGTTAAGATTTTACCACGAAATTTTATCTTTGTCAAGCATTTTTGCAAAAAAATATAAACAATTGTTAATAAAAAATTTATATTGGCAAGGAAAACATGCACAAAGGTCCAAAACAAAAAACCACCGCACAAGCCGGCTTAATGCCAGCTTATGCGGCGGCAGGTGCGTTCCCCGGTTCTCATGTGCACCGAAGCTCCGCTTTTGTTTTTTTCCCGTTTTTGCTCTTGCCCTTGCCCTTACTATCGCTCTCGCTATCAGTCATCGTTGCGGCAGACAGCGATAATAAGTCTGAGAACTACAGCAAGTCCGGCGGCGATGCCGGAAATAATAGCACCGACCTTGACGATATCAAACAGCGAGACAGTAAATTCGGCGTCCAGCTTTGCCTCGTGCTCGGGTTCCTGCTCCGGGTCGCGGCAGAAGCTCACGGTGTAGACCGCGTGATTCTTGAGACAGGGCTTGGAAATATCCCTGCGGAAGCGTTTGATCTTAAGAATGTACGGAACTGTGGCATATTTTTTCATTATGTTCCTCTCCTTCCATTTATATTATACTGTTTATACGGAAAACCGTTCTTATGTTCAACCAAATAACCGTGAAAGCTCACGGTCGGCGGCGCTTTTTGCCTCTTTTACCGCCGCGGAAAGCGGCGTACCGCCCCTGAGCTGCGCCCTTGCCGCGCCGTAAGTGGCGGATATGAGCTTATCTGTCGCCCCGGCATAAAGTGCGGAAAAGTCAAACTCGACAGAGCCGTCAAGTATCGCCCGCAGCGTCAGGTACGAGTTGTTGTCGCGCAGGCAGGAATCAAACGCGGCGTCGGCATAGGCGTCGCAAAGCCATGCGCCGGACGCGGCGTCCATTGCGGCAAGCGCCGCACCGCACAGCTCAAGCCGACTTCCGCCGCCCGCATACAGGATAACAGGTCGGTCAGCGCCGCAGACAGTCACATTGCCCGCCGTCGCATCGGCACGGGGAAGCGGCAGGATGCCCCATTCGGTTTTTTTATTGTACAGCGAACGTATGTCGGAAAGCGGACCGAAGCGGAAAAGCGCTCCGCCGTCCGCAAAGACACCCAGCGGGTCTTTGGAATTTTCATCCGCCGGATGGTAAAGAATACCCGCCAACCGTGAGATCATTTCGCCCGCCGCAGTGTATTTCTGCTCGTCGTATGCGACATAAGGCGCTCCGCCCGCGTCGGCGGACACAAAATCCACCCCAAAGCTCGCGCATACCGCGTCCGCGACAAAATCGGCGGTAGAGAGCGTCCCGCTTACGGCGGAATACACGCCATCGGGCAGCGCACAGGCTGAAACAGCGGTAAAGAGATCCTCCCAGCTCAGCCCCGCACTGCCAAGCGCCGTGCGGTAAAGGCTGTCGGTAAGCTGCGCTCCCGCCAGCGTGCGGTTGAAATAAAGCGCCCAGACCGAGTCGGGGTCAAGCGTTGCCGCTCCGCAGTAAAAATAGCAGGCGCTGCCGGCGATTCCCGCGCCCTCGGGGGAGGTCGGGTCGCCCGGAAGCTCAACAAAAGGCAGACTGCGCAGGTTCAGCGCTATCCCGGCATTGTAATAGCCCGCGGCAGATGCGGCTGTTATGACCGCAAAGTCGGCATAATACGAGCCGGATTTATCCGCCATTATAAACTCGGAAAGCATTTCGTCGTCCGCGGCGGATACCACCGATATCTCAATGCCGTACTTTTCGCACGCCATTTCGGTGCGGCGGGTACGCGCGGAATTGAGAGCGTCGTCCTCCTCCGGCTCGAACACGCCGGAGGTCGCCGCAGAATTGGCGATAATGAGGTCATGCGCAGTAAAGCTCAGCTCCGGAAGCGCGGCGAGCTTTGCTTCCGCCTCGGATATGCGGTCGGGAAAAACGACCGTCGTGGGCGGGTCGGTCAGCGCCGCGGTACTGTCCGACGCGGAGGTATCCGGCAGGGGCAAGTCCCCGGTGCTGTCCGCGGTACTGCCGCCCGGATATGTGATCTCAATGAATCCGCAGCCGCAAAGCGCAATGCAAAGAAGCAATGCCGCAAGCGTTGCCGCAGTACGGCGCAGAAACATAATTTTTTTATTTTTCATATTCTTTATATCACGGCGCGGGGAATAAAGACCTGATCCCGCTTTATTACGCCGCTCAGTTCCTTGTTACGGTAACGATAAAGCCGTCGTAATTGTTGCCCGAAACCGTGTACGGCAGGCTGGTGGGCACCGGCACGGAGGTAATTGCGCCGTCGGCAGTCTCGGCAGGGACATAATATATCTCGTATGTCACGCCGTCCTCGCCGTTTATGATATAATGCGTCCCCTCGTAGGTGTGCCGCGCCGCAAGCACGGCAAGATATTCCTCAAGACAAAGGTCGTTGCGCATCATTGCCAGCGCGTGCGGATATCCCACGTACCGGTAATGGCAGGCGTAGTGATTTGACTTTGTTACCGTGAACTTGCTTTCGGGGTAACGCTGAATGAAGCCGTACTTATAGCAATTGGCGTTGAGCCATGAGTATATCTGGACGCAGGAGGCGTCAGAGGAGGTAATGTAAGGGAAAGTACCGTTGTCAAGCCACGCGCGGACGTCCACGGAAAGACCCGTGTGGTGCTCGCTGCAGCCCTGCGGACATTCGGCGCTCGGCTTGCCTGAGTAAATGGTATCCTGCACCGCGCCGGAACGGTATCCGCTGTTTTCGGTCAGATAAATATCCTGATTTTTAGTGGCGTCATAAAAATCGTCAAACATCCGGTTGAGGTTTAACGCCGTGCGCGCCGTCAGCATAATGTCATAGGCGCACGAGAAGGAGTGAATGATATTGCCGGACGCGGACGTTCCCCACTTTTCACTGCGGCTTCCGCGCAGCTCGATAAAATCAGTGGTCGCGGGGAAAACATACTGATGCGTGTTATCCACCAGTATCAGCTCGCCGCGATGAATGTCGGCAGAGCTCATGAGCTTTACGGTATAGCCCTCGGAAAGCCCCGAAGACCCGGTGGTATCGGCAGTCGTGTCCGGGGCGGTGCTCTCAGGCGGTACTTCTCCGGTAGTGGAGTCGCCTGAGGTATCTCCGCTGTTTACAAACACGGGCAGATCTCCCGTACTGTCCGGCGGAAGCGTCGTGTCGCCTCCCGCACCGGTAAGCTCGCGGCATATCACCACCAGCGATACGATAAGCGCCGCCGCAAGCAGCACCATTATTGTTATAAGAACCGCCTGACGCCTTTTGCGTCTTTGTTCACGCTGCGCCCGGGTATTAAGCTGTGAGTTCATCTTAAAAGCCCGTGTATTCGAATCGCGGTCGTTCATTATGCCTTCCTCCCTGAAATTGGTTTTGTTTGGATAACCCGCCGTGCATATAGTTTTCGTTGATTACCAAAAAATATGCGCGGCGGGCAGCTATTTTATTGAAATGTCAGCGGAAAATCAGCCCTGAGCATCTCTTATCGAGAAGTCCATGCGTCCCTTCTTGTCAAGACCTATATACTTGACCTTTACGACGTCGCCGAGCTTCAGCACGTCCTCGACCTTGTCTATGCGGTGGTCGGTGATGCGGGAAATGTGTACCATTCCCTCCTTGCCGGGAGCGTACTCGACAAAGCAGCCGAACTCCTTGATGCCCGTGACCTTTCCGGTGTAAACGGTGCCGACCACAGGCTCAAAGCAGATGGCGTCGATGGTCGCCTTGGCGGCGTCGGCGGAGGCGCGGTTGACGGCGGCGATGTAGACAGTACCGTCATCCTCGATGTCGATCTTGGCGCCGGTGTCGGCTACGATCTTCTGAATGACCGAACCGCCCTTGCCTATGACCTCGCGGATCTTGTCGGGATCGATGTGGATAGTCATCATCTTGGGGGCGTACTCGGAAACCTCGGCGCGGGGCGCGGGAATTGCCTTGAGCAGTACCTCGTCGATGATATAGTCGCGTCCGGCATGAGTCATTTCAAGCGCGGACTTAATGATTTCGGGAGTAAGTCCGTCAATCTTGAGATCCATCTGAATGGAGGTGATACCCTTGTGGGTTCCGGCGACCTTGAAGTCCATATCGCCGTAGAAGTCCTCAACGCCCTGAATGTCTATCATCGTCATCCATTTTTCGCCCTCGGTGATAAGACCGCAGGAGATTCCGGCGACGGGAGCCTTTATCGGCACGCCGGCGTCCATAAGGGCGAGAGTAGAACCGCAGACCGACGCCTGAGAGGTCGAGCCGTTGGAGGAAATGACCTCGGAAACCAGACGGATGGCATAGGGAAACTCCTCGGGTGAGGGAAGCACGGGAACGAGCGAACGCTCAGCCAGCGCGCCGTGGCCTATCTCACGTCTGCCGGGGCTGCGGGTCGCTTTGGCTTCACCGGTCGAGAAGCCGGGCATATTGTAGTGATGCATATATCTCTTGGAATCCTCGCTGTCAATGCCGTCAAGCATCTGCGCCTCGGCAAGAGTGCCGAGCGTCGCCATAGTGACGACCTGCGTCTGACCGCGGGTGAACATTCCCGAGCCGTGTACTCTCTTGAAGAGTCCCACCTCGGCGGCAAGAGGACGGATCTGGTTGAGTGCACGTCCGTCAACACGCTTGCCCTCAAGCAGCCAGCGGCGCACCACCTTTTTCTGCATCTTGTAGACCAGCTCGGGCATCTGTATCGGCAGGTCGGGATATTCCTCGCCGAACTTTTCAAGTATTGCGTCCTCGATCGGGACCATTCTTTCGTCGCGGACGTTCTTGTCGTCGGTGTCGAGCGCGTTCATCAGATCAGCCTCGCAGAAGGAGAAGATCTTATCGAACATATCGTGGTCAAGCTCGCAGGACGGATATGAGAATTTGGGCTTGCCGACCTCGTCGATTATTGCATTGACAAAACCGAGCAGCTCCTTGATCTCGGCATGAGCCTTCATGATGGCGTCGTACATTACGTCGTCGGCGACCTCGTTTGCGCCCGCCTCGATCATAACGACCTTACCCATGGAAGCGGCGACCGTCAGGTCAAGATCGCTCTTGGCGCGCTGTGCCTCGGTGGGGTTGACGACCAGCTCGCCGTCAACAAGACCCATGAACACGCCGCCGATCGGTCCGTTCCACGGAATATCGGAAATGGACAGTGCGATGGACGCGCCGAGCATAGCGGTGATCTCGGGAGAGCAGTCCTGATCGACCGACATAACGGTAAGGGTCAGCGCAACGTCATTGCGCAGATCCTTCGGGAAAAGGGGACGGATGGGGCGGTCAATGACGCGGGCAGTAAGGATAGCCTTTTCGCTCGGCTTGCCCTCTCTCTTGAGGTATCCGCCGGGGATCTTGCCCGCAGCGTACATTCTTTCCTCGTAGTCTACCGACAGCGGCAGAAAGTCTATGCCGTCACGGGGCTTTTCGGACGCTGTGGCACAGCAGAGCACTGCGGTATCGCCGTATCTGACAAGGCAGGAGCCGTTGGCAAGTCCCGCCATTTTTCCGACCTCTACCGAAAGGGGTCTGCCGGCGAAGGTGTAGTTGAACAGCTTCCGGTTCGGGAACTGCATGGTTGTGCTTTTGATTTCGTACATTTCGTACCTCCTGAATTTATACGTTCCCGCCCAGGTTAGCACTTAACCGCAAGCCCCCCGATATGCAGCTGTACTGCAAAGCAGATGCTGCAGCTATGGAAGACCTCGCGGGGCGCACGGTTAAATGCTGTCCTTTGCGGGTTTCGTTCACATTACCTGCCGTTTTTACGGCGTTTTTTGAAAGCAAAGGGCAAAGGGCGGAATGCCGTGTAAAAAACGCGGCATTCTTCGCTCTTCACCCTTGCATTTTCACTTTCTGATGTTGAGTCTGGCGATAATGGCGCGGTAACGCTCGATATCTACCTTCATCAGATAGTTGAGCAGATTTCTTCTGTGACCGACCATTTTCAGAAGACCGCGACGGCTGTGATGGTCGTTGTTGTTCTTCTTCAGATGCTCGGTAAGAGAGTTGATTCTGCTGGTGAGAAGGGCTATCTGTACCTCGGGCGAGCCTGTGTCGCCTTCGTGCGTAGCATACTCCTCGATGATGGCAAGCTTTTCTTCTTTGGTCATTTCATTCACCTCATGTTTTTTTATGCGCGGACTCAGCAACCGGCGGGTGAATAGCCTTGCGGTCTTATATCCGGAGACCGGGTCTGCGTCATTTTTGTTCTGCCGGCGCAAAATTACCGACATACATTTTTATTATATCACACACCCGCGTATTTGTAAAGACCAAAATGAATTTTTTATTGTCAATTTCCGTAAACAACAAGCTCGCGGGTGTTGATATCCTGTACTGCGGTGGCGGAAATGGCTGCAGGGTCACCCTTGCCGAGTATTACGCCTATGCGGATATACTTGCCGGACGTGCCGTTCATTGAAAACAAGCAGGAGGCGTTTGCAACATTGTTGTAGCCCGGCCACAGGTCGGGAACGCTCTGTCCGATGTTAATGAGCGTTTTGTTGTCCTTTGCCATCGCCGCAGCATTGTATGACGCAGAGGGGACGAGCGTCCAGTTTACTCCGTCGTCGCTGACGTAAACGTCAGCCGCCTGCGGGAAGCCCTCAAGGTTTCCGGAGTAATATCCGATAGCGTCAAAGGTCTTTTTGGAGCCAAAGTTGAGCGTGATAAGTCCGACGTATTTTCCGGAGGCGTCCTCTTTGCCCGAAACGTCGTATTTCTTGCTGCCAAATTTGAAGTTAGCCATGTAGGACGAGCCCCAGTGTCCGTTCACCAGCGCCTGCAGCGCGGTAAAGGTCTCGCCCACCTTGGTCGAGGTCGGGATGGAGGTTGCGCCGATGAGGGACACACCGTATCCGATATCGGCAAGGTCGGCAAGCTGCGCGTCGGTAAACGAGCTGCCGCTTACCGAGGAGCATACGGCGTTCTTGTCGCCGCGTATGCCGGTAAAATTGCGCTTGCCGTCGCTGCCGTCAACGATGGTCAGCAGGGTCGAAGTAGGAGCAGAAGCAAGGTTTACGGTGTCGCCGTAAACAAGGTTGGGAGTCTCGCGTCCCACGGCGGTAACGCCGACCGAGCTCTGGCGGTCTGCCTCGGGCAGCTCCGCAAGCTCAAATACTGCGCGGTATGCCGCCTCCTGGAGATATCTTGCATCATCGGCGGAAAGTCCGGCGGTGTATTCTATGCCGACGGGAGAGCGCCCGAAGATGGTGGCGTAATGCACGCACGCGATAAGATATGATCCGGCAGGGGACGGATGCGTTTTATCAGCATTGTAAAGCTCTATCGAGGGCTTGTTTGTATAAACGTCAAGGAAGGCGGCTCCGGCATGAGAAACGGTAAAGCCCATTTCCTCGCCTATCGCGTCATATGCAGAGCGCAGAAGCGTGTGCATCTGCTCGGTCGTCCAGCCGTTCTTAGTCAGGGTAGAATGTCCCGCTTTGCGTCCCCATGTGGCGTAAAGCACCACCTTTGCGTCGGGCTGATACTGCTTGATCTTTGCCGCCATCGCGCGCACGCCGTCATAAAAGAGAGCGGGGTCGGAGGCGGGTCTTTCCGACTGCTCCTGGATCACTATGTAATCGAATTTTGTAGTACCCTTAAGCATCGTCTCGACCTGCTGACCCATAGGGTCGGAGGCTGACGCAAACTGTGCAAGGGTGTATGCGCCCTTTGTAACACTTACCGAGCCGGCTTTCTTATATCCCGCAGATATTGCAAGGCTGCGGAAAATCACCGGCATGTCGTTGTAGTAAGTGTAGCTGTTACCGATGAAAAGTACGTTTATCTTCTCATCAAAGGGGAGCGGCTCCTTTTCGGGCGCTTGGGTTTGCTCTTCCGTGGTCACAATAGGTTCCTCCGTTTGTGGTTCTTCTGTGGTTTGGGGTTCTTCGTTGGTTTGCGGATTATCCGTCGGTTCGGCGTCGGCAGTAGTGGTGTCTCCGCCTCCGGACGGTGTACAGCCGGCAAAGGAGCCGGCAATGCAGACGATCATGAGTCCGAGCGAAATTACCCGGGCAAGGGCTTTGATTTTTTTGCCATTTATCATGGTTTTCCTCCGTGGTGATTTCTCCTGAACAGGAGATTTAATTTGAAGCTTTATATACCAGGCATCCGGAAAAGCACCGGAATACCGTGCTTCCGGAATCATTCAAACAGCCCGGCGACAGCCAGCCATATGTCCTCAGCCACCTCAGCCTCGGGGCGCGAAGCGTCAATAACGGCAACCCGTCTTCCCCTCGCAGAAAGAAAATCAAGCGTCTCACGGTAATTGCGGTAAACGGAGCGCTGCGCCTCATCGGCGTCAAAAAGCTCCTCGGCGGTGCGGTCAGCCGCTCTCCGACGGGCAGTTTCCTCCGGCGGAACGTCAAGATAGATTATCAGGTCGGCGTCAAGCGTTTCAAAACAGGGACGGTTCAGCTCGTATATCTGCTCCATCGAAAGCCTTGGCGTACGGTTGTACGCCATATTTGAGGGGTAGTATCTGTCGCATACGATGTCGCATCCCTCTCTGAGGAGCGGAAGCATAAAATCAATATGCTCAAGTCTGTCGGCAACGTGCAGATACGCCAGAGTTTCCGGAAGTATCTTCACACTGCCATAGTACGCCGAGCGCGTGACCGCCCCCGCCACGTTGCGGAAGTCAGGCTCACGCTCCGAAAGGCACTTTCTGCCCCTTGCCGCCTCAAGCCTGCGGCACAGCCGCGCCGCCTGCGTGGTCTTTCCGCAGCCGTCGCCGCCTTCAAATACAATAAACTTTCCGCGCCCGGCGGCGTTCTGATCATGCTCTTTCATAAATATCCTCACACAGCTGCTGTCGCGCACATGGCGCGACAGCAGCAAAACTGATTATTCAGGTGCGCACCTGACGCTTTAGCTTAGGTCAGGGCAAATATTCCTCAGCGTCTTTTCCTTCTTGCAAGGCAGAAGGCTGCGGGAAGCAAAGACAAAACTCCGGCAAGCGCGCCGACAGATGAGCCGCAGCCGCCCTTCTTTGCGGGAGCGTCGGTACTGTCAGCCGCGGGTGCGGTCGTTACGTCGGGCTGCTCCGGCTGAGAAGCCTCGGGGGCATCGGTTGCCTCCGGCGCGGTGCTTGTTACCGGCTCGGCGGCGGTCTCCGTCTTTTCGGTCTGAGTGGACGCCGGCTTTGTCTCCTCAACGTCCGCTATCGGCACGGGAGAGGGCTCGACGATATCGTTGCCCAGCTTTGACAGCGCCATTACCTCGGCGTCGGAAAGCGCGCGGTTATATATGCGCATATCGTCAAGATACCCTTCAAAGCCGGGATATTTGCCTACCTCGTAGTTGTTGCCGATGGTTATTGCCGAAATGTTTACCGGAACGGTGGCGGAGTACGTTGCGGTCTCCGAAAGCGTACCGTTAAGATAAAATTTAATGGTATTGGTGTTGGTATCATAGACCAGCGTCATGAGATTCCACTTTTTCGTGTCAAGCTGCGGGGTGCGGTAATAGGTAAACGCCTTTTCCTCATAAATTCCGCCTGTGGGTGCTTTGCCGTTGCCCTTTATGCAGACCTGGCATGAGCCGGGGTAGTCGCCCCAGACGAAATTGAGATGCAGATCTCCCACCTCCCACGACTGGGTAGTGAAGATGTAGCGGTTTTTGTCCTCAGAGGTGACGGGAAAGCTGTCGGCATAGACCCAGACCGAGAAGGTCATGGCGGAAAGGCCGAGCATCTTGTCACCGAGAGCCTGATAATCCGACATATATACGGTGTTTGAATCAAAATACGCGGCGTTGCCGACAGGACCGGGGCTTGTGTAAGCCGTTCCCATCATTTTTTCGACCGGACCGGGATTGACCTTTGAAGAATCGGCATATGTCTGCGACACGGGGTCATACTCGTCGAAGGTGTAGTGAGCGACCAGCCCGTTCTCAAGATCCGGGGCTGCGGACGCTGCAAACGCCGGCAGCGCAAGCGCGGCAGTCAGGAGCATGGCAAGAATAAAAGCGGCGGTTTTTTTCATATGTGTTGCCTCCATTTAACAGATTGAATGACAATATGAGCTGTAAAACCGTGTTTTACAGTCCAAGCGCTTTAAGGGTATCGTCTATGCCTCTTTTAACGAGCTTTCTGACTCCGGCGATCCTTCCCGAAATTTCGGTCACACCGTTTTTGAAGCCGTTCTCAACGGTGTCGCGTATGCTGCCGAAGTTGTAAACATACGCAAGCTCAAATCTGCCGTTGGCATACACCACGTTGAGCATTTCAATTGCGGCGGGGTCTTTGTTGTACTTGTAGCAAAGCGTAATGTCGTAATATGCGGGCTTTATCTTTCTGTGCGAGATGGCAGCCATATTTTCAAGCACGATGCCGAGTCTTTCAAGATCCTGAGAGCCAACCGGCACGCAAAGCGACGCCGCGCTGCAGGTAATGGGGGATATGTATTCCTTCTGATCCTCATCGTATTTCGGCGAGGTCACGATGCCGTAGGAGAAGCTCTCGTCGCGGTGCTCCTTAAGAGTACCGGTCACCTCGTACATAAACAGAGCGCGACCCTCGGAGAAGGGAGTGTGATGGCGGTTGGAGAGCTTGGAATATCCGGTGCTTATAGGACTGCCGCAGATAGTGGTGTCATAAACCGCGCCCTGGACCTTTTTGTAAGCGTCAACAAAGCGCTCGCTCACTCCGGTGAAGTCGGAGCTGGGGATATGCTGTGAATCATACTCAAGCAGGGGCGTGTCAAAGCCCACCATCATTGAATATCCGCTGTTGGTGTGCGCCACAAGGCCGTAAATGCTTGTTGATTCCGCAATATCCTTGACTCCGGAAGCATCAACGTCGCTGGACACGACCTTCATCATTTCGGTCAGCTTGTCAATTGTCCACTTGCCTTCCCCAACGAGCTTGTAAGGATCCTCCAGCCCCTCGTACTGGGAAAGCATATCCTTGTTGAAGATGGAAACATAGAAGGATTCGTGGAAGTAAAGATGAATATCCGAGAACAGCATATAGGTGGCAGGACCTATTGCCAGACTTCTGCTGGTCGTGGGATACCACCACTCCTTTTCAAGGTTCATACCCGGAATGGTGTTGAAATCCACAAGTCGGTTTTCGGCTATCAGCTTGACGTTGCTGGTGCTGATGTCAAAGAAGAAGTCGTAAACATTGCTCTGCGTATCCTGGTCGTTGCGGATGGCGGAAAGCACGTTGGTGTTCGATTCGATGACCAGCTTTACGCCTATCTGAGTCTCAAGTATCTTGTTTCTCTCGGTAACGGCATCGGATATCGTGTCGCCGTACTGCTCGGACGATTCAAGAGTGGTAAGCGCCCATGAGTTTACGTTGTTGAGTATGCGGATCTCCGCGCCCCCGAAGCTGCCACCCGGCACGTCGCTGTAAATATCGCTGGTGGTTTCGGGCAGATCGACCGTCGCAGTACCCGGGTCTTCGGTGGTGATCTCTCCGTTCGTCTGATCTGCGCAGGAGCAAAGCGCGCCTGCAAGCATGAGAAGTGCGAGAAGTATCGCCCCCAGCCTTACGGCAGGGCGGTTTCTGAGGATGCGAGCTGTTTCGTCTTTCATGAGGGTTCCTCCTTATTTAATTTAAGCGCATTTCATCGGACGTGCATGACCGTGTCCGGGAGTAAGAACAAATATCTACTCATAGTTATTATAGCATAAAAAAACATTCGAATCAAGGCTTTGGATTGTTATTTATCTCAATAAATGTTTATCGTAAATTCTCAAAGTAAATGCTCCCCACATGAAAAGGCGGAGATCGAAAAACCATACTCTCTTCCGCGATATTGTCAAGCCCGGAGCTTCATTCGATGATTTCACGCAAGATACCGTTGATCTTATCTTTTTCCATGTAAACGCAGCTCTCTTGCTACTGTTGCATTTACTTTGAGAATTTACGAAAATTTAATGAGCGTGCGCAGAAAGGGAAGAATAAAAACGCAGGGGTGTTGTGCGTTACAGGTGCGCCGCCCCAATGTATTCGACCGCCGGGCAAAATGCAGGACGTATCAGCCTTTTGAACGAAAAAAAGCGCCATGCGATTAAAATTTGATAAAAAACTATTGACAAAGCAACAGGCTTGTGATATAATATCAAAGCATTATGGCGGGATAGCTCAGCTGGCTAGAGCAATCGGTTCATACCCGATAGG
>ULVD01029853.1_pt1 | contig 26848 bp, 28 predicted proteins | sample 1959101 | NCBI WGS metagenome assembly ULVD01 (sample SAMEA4835777, study PRJEB28245) | human gut metagenome | biome: gut microbiome; material: fecal sample | place: Denmark | collected 2008
AGTGGTTGTAATCGACAGCGATGTTTTCAGCCCCGAATATCAGCTTGCCACGCATCAGCTTATGCTTTGCACAGGCGGCTTCGGCTCTTATCCGAACGCCAGAGGCCGAACCTGCTTTTGCACCTCTCTGTATGATGGGCACAAAGCGAATTTTTACAGGCAGGATGTGCTCGGCGTCTTAGATGCAGACTCACTTCCCAAATGGGCAAAGCCGGGTTACGAAAAGGCTTTGCAAGCCGCAAAAAAAGAAGAAAGGAATGAAAGATAATGAGTTTTGATTTGAAAGTGATGAAAGAACCGGAACAAAAGTATACCTATCGGCAAAGCACACAGATTGCTATGCAGTGCGGACTCATTGGGTATCTTCGTGCGGATATGGATACAAACGGAAAGGGATTTTTCAGCACTTGGAACGATTACCGCACGGATCTGAAAACGGACGAGTTCAAAGCGGAATTTGACGATATGATTAACACCTACCGTGAAAAAGATAATTTTCTTGCGGACAGAAACACGCTGAGTAAGTTCTGTTATCAGGAAGCTTTGCAGTACTGCAGTGATGAGCGCTCCTTCGGTGTTCGTATAGACTCCGATGATTACGCCTATCTTTGCAGGCTCAATCCCCATCAGGGCGAATATAACCTTTACTGCTACTGCTACAAAAAGGAATGGCTTGACGACCATATCCGTAATGCCGAGAAAGGTATTCGTTTCATTACACCGGAATACAAAGAAAAGTTCCGCATTAAGGATGGCGACCGCATTCGCATTACCTACTCTGACGGAAAGACTTGCGACAGGGTGTGCAGATATATCGACGAGTACCATGTTGAGGTGGGAGATAATCTCTATCACATTTGCGAATTTGCCGAGCGGATAGAGCAAAACGGCGCAAAGGTCATCCCACTTCGCTCGGATTTGCCCGAAACTTGTTATGCGAATTTGCCGGGGACTGATGAAGTAATCATCATCAAGCGTGGAGAAAGCGGATATTACACTTGTGAGTATTCGACCGATGATAAAGCATTTAACCGAGCGTTGGTTGATGACCGAAATTCAAACCTCGGAGTCAGCAAAGCACAGGTAGAAGCAATGCTTGCAGGCTCTATGTTCGGTTGGGACGTCCCTGCCGCTGATCCGAAAAGCTATGACGAAAACGGCGTCTTGCTTCATAATTCAAAAGACAGAGGTGACGCACGATGAAATATTCGGTAAAAGTCAAAGAAATCAGCTACGGTGTTGTTGAGGTCGAAGCAGATTCCGCTGAGGAAGCCGAAGAAAAAGCCGAGTCTGTTTATTATGACGGCAATGTTGTATGGAACAATTCCGAGGTGGATTACACCGCTGAACCTGTAAAAGAGAGAAAGCGAGATGAAGCACGATGAGCGAAACTTGTGTATGCTGCGGCAGAGAAATCCCGGAGGGCAGACAGGTTTGCCCTATCTGTGAATATGAAGCCGAGCACGGAAAGGAGGACATGAATGTATCAGGAAGGCACAGACCATCTGATATGGTCGAACTATGACCTTGATTTAGAGGACTGGCGTGACTCATTGGAAGAACTTTATCCCCATTATTCCGAGGATGAGTTATACGAGAAAATGTACGATTCCAATGCTGCCAAGCATTTGAAATGCTCGACGCTGCTACCGAGGAGGCAGTCGCTAATCCCGAAACCTTCCGCGACTATCTGCTCATCCAAAGCAGATTCGGAAAATACTCTGTCAGCAATGCCTTGCTCATTTCGTATCAGAATAACGAAGCAACCTATCTTGCCGATTTTGAAACATGGAAAGAAAAAGGCGTGTTCGTCCAAAAAGGCGAGCGTGCCATTACCTTGCTCGAACCCGGTAATGAGTTTACCCGCGAGGACGGTTCAACCGGCTTTTCTATCAATGTGAAGAAGGTCTTTGACATTTCACAGACCAACAGTGAACGAAACTATTCCCGCAGAACGCCGGATGAACGCAGAGTGTTAAAGGCTTTGATTTCTTCCTCCCCTTGCGACATTCGTATGACAAATGAGCTTGACGGCAATGTGTGTGCAAGATATGTGCCGAAGGACGACGCCATCTATATCCGTCAGGGACTTGACGGTGAGGATATTTTCAGAAGTCTTTCGCAGGAAATCGTAATTGCCAACTTTGCAAAGAACGGTGTAGCCCGCGAGGACTGCGTGTTTACTGCTTATTGTGCAACCTATGTGCTTTGCGAGCGTAACGGTTTTGATACCGGCGACTTTGACTTTGAAAAGGTTCCCGAAATGTTCAAGGACGCAGAGCCAAAAGCAATTCGCAGTCAGCTCGACAAGATTCGTGATTTTGCCAATGAGTTATCTCAGGATATGAACCGTATTATGGAGGAACAGCAAAAAGCGAAGCGTTCCAGAGATGACGGCGCAAGATAAAGGAGGAATTCGCTATGACAGAAGCAAAGCGAATTATGACGATGGACGATTTTGAGCACCGTTTGCTTGTCGGATGTATCAATAAAGCAAGAACGGAATATATGGAGGAAGGTAAACCTACCGAGGATATTGACGACTTGCTCATAAAAGCCATTGATGCCCCTACCAAAAAAGAAAAACGAAGAGCAGACCGTGCGGGAAGATAAACTCTCTCGGGCGAATATTATTCTCTATCTGTTAGGTTTTCTCCCGACCGTATGGCTCGGACTTCTTGTAGCTCCTGCCATCGGTTTGGGACTTCCAAACCTCATCACAAATCTTGCGGCAGTATTCGGTAATCCGTTTCATATTGTATGGTGCGAGGACAGCTTAAAAACTGTCCTCGTTTTTATATGCGCCTATGTTATCGGTATTATCGTTTATGTATCCACCGCAAGAAATTATCGCCGCCGTGAAGAACACGGTTCGGCACATTGGGGCAATGCCGGACAGGTAAACAAAAAGTATGAGAATAAAGCAAAGCCCGAAGAAAACAAGATTCTGACGCAGAAAACGAAAATCGGTCTTGACGGTCATAAGCACCGCCGAAATTTGAATGTACTTGTGTGCGGCGGTTCAGGTGCCGGCAAAACAAGGTTCTATGCCAAGCCAAACATTATGCAGGCAAATACGAGCTTTGTTATTCTCGATCCGAAGGGAGAGAATGTGCGGGACACAGGAAGTCTCTTGAAAGCAAAAGGTTATGACATCAAAGTTCTTGATCTCATCAATATGGATAAGAGTTATTGCTATAACCCGTTTGTCTATCTTCATTCGGATAATGATATTCAGAAGCTTGTCACGAACATCTTTAAGAACACCACACCCAAAGGCAGTCAGTCGCAGGACCCGTTTTGGGATCAAGCGGCAATGATGCTGCTGTTGGCACTTGTTTTCTATTTGCACTACGAAGCGCCGCCTGAAGAACAGAATTTTCCGATGGTTATGGAGATGATACGCTCCGGTGAAGTCAAGGAGGATGACGATGGATTTATGTCGCCGCTTGACCGACTGTTTTCCCGTCTTGCCGAAAGAAGTCCCGACCATATTGCACTGAAATATTACCGCAACTATCGGTCGGGTTCCGGTAAAACTCTGAAATCTATTCAGATAACCCTTGTAGCCCGACTGGAAAAATTCAACCTTGACAGCCTTGCCGCCATCACCCAATCGGACGAAATGGAGCTTGACAGACTCGGCGAAGAAAAGATAGCCATTTATGCGGTTATCCCGGATAACGATTCAAGCTACAACTTTATTGTCGGTATGCTTTATACCCAGCTTTTCCAACAGCTCTATTACAGTGCGGATGTAAAGCACGGCGGTAGGTTGCCGGTTCATGTGCATTTTGTAATGGACGAGTTTGCCAATGTCGCCCTGCCGGATGAGTTTGATAAGCTTCTTTCTACAATGCGAAGCCGTGAAATATCCGTGTCTATTATCATTCAGAATTTGGCTCAGCTCAAAAAGCTGTTTGAAAAAGAATGGGAATCCATTGTCGGTAATTGCGATGAATTTTTGTACTTGGGCGGTAACGAACAGTCCACTCATGAGTATGTATCTAAACTGCTCGGCAAAGAAACCATTGATATGAATACCTACGGGCAATCCAAAGGCCGCAACGGAAACTATTCTACCAACTGGCAGATAACCGGGCGCGAGTTGATGACCCCGGACGAGGTGCGGATGCTGGATAACAAATATGCCCTACTCTTTATCCGAGGTGAACGACCGATTATGGATTTGAAGTATGACATATTGAAGCACCCGAATATCAAGCTCTCGGCAGACGGCGGAGCCGAACCTTACGACCATACCCGACCGAATTACAGTATCGGCAGTTTCCGGTTTGACAGGGATGTTTTGAAACTGGAGCCGTTTGAGGTTACCGATGAAGTCGGAGACTTTGCTATTTTGACCGAAGAAGAAATTGAAGAAATCTTAAAAAAAGAAAAATTGGAGGAAAGAAATCATGAAGAAAACAAATCTCAAAAAGAACACCGCTAAACTCCCCTTGCCCTACAAGGTCAGAAAGGGATTTAGCATTTACTGCGCCATTGTGATTGTGGTAGCACTTATGTTTACCATGTCTATGACGGCATTTGCCGCAAATGACGATCCGCTTACCGTAGTCAACAACTTGTCCGATTTCATTTTCGGACTTATCCGAGCAATCGGTCTTATCATGCTCGGCTTCGGTATCGTGCAGGTGGGACTTTCGCTTAAATCCCACGATCCGTCGCAGAGAGCCAACGGCTTTTTGACTGTTGCTGGCGGTATTGTCATTACCTTTGCAAAAGAGATTCTTAATCTCATTACGGGTTGAGCAAAAAACCGGGCGGGGCTTTTCAACTCCGCCCGACAAATCTTTGAAAGGAGTGATGAAACTTGTCCGATAACTGGGTAGTTCAAAATCTGCAAAATGCACTTGAAACTTGGAACTCAAAGTTTGCAGAGATATGGACGCTGCTTACAGAGTTACCCGAAAGCTTTAAGGGCGGTGCGATATGGCAGGTAATACTGAGTATTCATGGGGCGTTGCAGGCTATCGGATATGCTTTGCTCGTCCTGTTTTTTGTTGTAGGCGTTGTAAAAACCTGCGGTTCACTAACAGAAGTTAAGAAACCGGAACATGCCTTAAAACTGTTTATCCGTTTTGCACTCGCAAAGGGTGTTATAACCTACGGCCTCGAATTGATGCTCAAACTGATGGTCATTGTGCAAGGCGTTATTTCCAAGATAATGACGGCTTCTGGAATTGCAAGTTCATCTTCTACAGCATTGCCGCAAAGCATTATTGATGCTATTGAAGACTGCGGATTTTGGGAGTCGATACCGCTATGGGCAGTTACGCTTATTGGCGGCTTATTCATAACGGTGCTGTCTTTTATTATGATTATGAGCGTTTACGGGCGATTCTTCAAAATCTATATGTACTCGGCAATTGCCCCTGTTCCGCTTTCCACCTTTGCGGGGCAACCTACCGAGAATGTGGGCAAGACATTCTTAAAAAGCTACTGTGCCGTGCTTCTTGAAGGAGCAATTATTGTGCTTGCCTGTGTAATCTTTTCGGTATTCGCTTCAAGCCCGCCGACGGTAGATACTTCCGCAGCAGCGGTTACGCAGGTGTGGAGCTATGTCGGTGAGCTGATATTCAATATGCTTGTTCTCGTCGGCAGCGTTAAAATGGCAGACCGCATTGTGCGTGAAATGATGGGATTGTAATTAGAATCGAAGAAAAACAGCAGTTATCAAAGCACATACTGAACATTTTGCAAAATGTGATGCGATAACCGCACAGTCGGAGAATCAATTTACAGCAAATCTCTCCGGCAAAATACCGCAAATCTCTCTGATGAAATACTTTAAGAACATCTCAAAAAGCAAACAGGCTTTTCGCAAATTAAGATTTTAACGGTATAAAAGCCACTTGATCGGAGAATTATAACGATAAATGCTCATGGACATATTGACATTTTCTCATAGACATTGTATAATGTCTGTGATAGGACATTTTGGGAGGCGAGTATATGAATATCGGCAAGGAAACAGAGTTTATAGAGTTCAAAAAATCAACGTCTGAAACCAAAGAAGGGCTTATTTCCATTGCAAGCATTCTGAATAAGCATAAAAAGGGTAATTTGTATTTTGGAGTAAAAGATAATGGGGATGTAATCGGGCAGGATATCGGGAAAGACACCGAGAGAAAGCTTTCCCGCGATATAAGCGATAATATCAAGCCTGCTGTCTGGTATGAGATAACTACCAGACATTCGGATGACGGAAGATCTTTTATAGAAGTTGCGTTTAACGGGTCTAACGCTCCGTATTCTGCATACGGCAAGTATTATGAGCGTTTTGCGGATGAGGATAAGCAGATATCCGACGCAGAGCTTGAAAGGCTGTTCAAAGAACGGCAAAAAGATTATTCCGAGTGGGAAGCCTCAGACTCCGAGGAGTCTGTTTCGGATGTTGACGAAGCCCTTTTAAAGAAAGAAATTGCAGCAGGCAATGAAAGCGGCAGGATTAAATATGCTTATACGGACGCAGCTTCAATTTTGTCAAAGCTCGGGCTGTATAATTCGGAATCCGATCTTTTGACTAATGCAGGCAGAGCACTATTTTCAAAAAATCATCCGATTCTTATGAAAACCGCAATATATGCTACTCCGACAAAGGAAACCTTTATTAAGCTAAACCACTTTGAAGGAAATATCTTCGAGTGTATTGATGAAGGTATTGCATTTATTTTATCCGCAATAGATTGGAATATAGTGATCGACGGCAATGCAAAGCGAAAGGAAGAACCGGAAATCCCTCAAAAGGCGATTCGTGAAATGGTGGTTAATGCCTTTGCGCACGGCTGTTATTTTTCCAATACAAGCTTTGCAATAGAGGTTTTCAGCGATAAGGTGATGATATACAGCCCCGGTCTTTTCCCGGCCGGATTCAAACCGGAGGATTTTGCCGAAAATTCAGCCGAGCCGATTATGCTCAATCCAAAAATTGTTAATGTTCTGTTTAAGTGCTCTGTAATTGAGTCCTTCGGTACCGGCTTTGAACGAACCTTTGCTTCCTGCAAAGCTGCAGGTGTAAAATACGAATATGAGAATACAAAAGCGGGCTTTCGTTTCATATTTTACCGCGCTCACGGACATAAAAATGTCCATCAAATGTCCAAGAGCGAAAAAGCGGTTTACGACTTGCTAAAGGAATGCGATTATCAGACAACAGCAGAGCTTGCGAACAAAATAGGAAAAACAGAAAAAACGGTTTACCGTGCAATAAAATCACTTAAAGAAAACGGATATATTGTCCGTGAGGGAACGGATACTTCGGGATACTGGAAAATACTCAAATAATTAAATTATTTATCTTAAGCACTCACAGGTGAGTGCTTTTCTTATGCCCAAAATCAAAAAGGAGGAGTTTATTTGGAAATTAAAATCAACCGTGAAATACGGAATTACACAGAATCCATGTTTTTTGGATTGTCTATGAGGCAGTTTATATTTGCCGTTGCGGGCTGCGGCATAGCGGTGCTTTTGTACTTTATACTCAAGCCGTTTTTCGGCGTGGAAACGCTGTCGTGGATGTGTATGCTCGGAGCGGCTCCGTTTATCGCCTGCGGTTTTGTAACCTATAACGGTATGACCGCTGAACAGTTTGCATGGGCGTGGCTGAAATCGAAGTTTATTGAACCTGTCAAGGTGAAATTTGAATGCGACACGCTCTATTCGGTAGCTATGGAAAAATCTAAGAGGGAGGAAAAGAAAACGATATGATGAAATCGCTTAAAAATATGCTTAAACAGGATAAAGAGAAATATACCGTCCCGAGGTCGGTTCACGATTATATCCCCATTACCGCAATATGGGAGGACGGTATTTTCAAAGTCGGAAACAAGTTCGCAAAAACCTTTCGCTTTACCGACATCAATTACCTTGTTGCCGGCAAAGAAGATAAAGAAACGATGTTTTTAGCGTATTCCGAATTGCTCAACAGTCTTGACAGTGGGGCGACTACAAAGCTTACCGTCAACAATCGCCGTATCAATAAGGTGAACTTTGAAAAGGAAATCCTTATCCCCAAAACCGGCGACGAACTTGACTGCTACCGTGAAGAATACAACAACATCTTGCTCGATAAGGCAAGCAACGCAAACGGAATCATTCAAGAAAAGTATTTGACCGTTTCGGTTGTCAAAAAGGATATTGAGGAAGCCCGTACCTACTTTGCCCGAATTGCGTCAGACCTTCGTGCTCACTTTTCTGCTCTCGGTTCTAAATGCGAGGAATTGGACGCTACCGAAAAACTTCGTCTGCTTCACGATTTTTATCGCGCCGGAGAGGAAGAAAGCTTTCATTTTGAACTTTCGGACATGATGAAAAAGGGACACGATTTTAAGGACTATATCTGTCCCGACTCTATGGAACGCGCTGACGATTATGTAAAGCTCGGCGAGAAATATGTGCGTGTGCTGTTTCTCAAAGATTACGCGTCCTATATCAAGGACAGTATGGTGTCGGAGCTTACAGAGCTTAACCGCAATATGATGCTTTCAATAGATATTCTTCCCATCCCGATGGACGAAGCGATCAGAGAGGTTGAAAACAGGCTGCTCGGCGTTGCGACCAATATTACAAACTGGCAGAGAAAGCAGAATCAAAACAACAATTTTTCGGCGGTCGTTCCCTATGATATGGAACAGCAGCGCAAGGAAAGCGAGGAGTTTTTGAATGACCTAACCACCCGCGATCAGCGTATGATGTGTGCCACCGTTACAATGGCTCACATGGCGGACAGCAAGGAACAGCTCGACACGGATACAGAAACCATACTTTCGACGGCAAGACGGCACCTGTGCCAGCTTGCCGTTTTGAAATTTCAGCAGACCGACGGGTTAAATACCGTGCTGCCTATTGGCTGTAAAAAGATACAGGCAACAAGAACACTGACAACCGAAAGCCTTGCAGTATTTATGCCGTTCAAGGTTCAAGAGGTCGCTCACGAACACGGTATCTATTACGGGCAGAATGCAATCAGCAACAATATGATTATTGCCAACCGCAAATGTCTTTTGAACGGCAATTCGTTTATTTTGGGCGTGTCCGGTTCAGGCAAATCCTTTACCGGCAAATGTGAGATTGCCAACCTTATGCTTGCGGGAGATTCGGATATTATCATCATTGACCCCGAGCGAGAGTATGCGCCTCTTGTCAAAGCTATGGGCGGTGCGATTATCGACATTTCCGCTACAAGTAAAAATCACATCAACGCAATGGATATGAACAGCGACTACGGTGACGGCGAAGATCCGCTTATCTTAAAATCGGAGTTCATTTTGTCCCTTTGCGAGCAGCTTATCGGCAGCCGCAGTCTCGGAGCACAGGAAAAGTCGCTGATTGACCGCTGTGCAAAGAATGTTTACCGCAATTATCGAAAGCGCGGATACAAAGGTAAGGTGCCGACATTAAAGGACTTCCGTGCAGGCCTTCTCAAACAGAGTGAACCCGAAGCACAGGAAATCGCCCTTGCCATTGAGCTTTTCACTGACGGCTCGCTTAACACCTTTGCAAAGGAAACAAACGTGGATGTTAATAACCGTCTTATCTGCTATGACATTCTTGACCTTGGTAAACAACTTTTGCCCATCGGTATGCTCGTTGTTCTTGACAGTATATTGAACCGTATTACCGCCAACCGTGCCAAAGGCAAAAACACCTTTATTATCATCGATGAAATCTATCTCTTGTTCCAGCATGAGTATTCGGCAAACTTCCTGTTTACCCTTTGGAAACGCGTCCGCAAATACGGTGCGTTCTGTACCGGTATTACTCAGAATGTGGATGACCTTTTGCAGAGCCATACGGCAAGGACTATGCTTGCAAACAGCGAATTTGTTATTATGCTCAATCAGGCGTCTACTGACAGAATTAAGCTTGCGGAGCTCTTGAATATATCAGATACACAGCTTTCGTATATCACCAATGTTGAAGCAGGGCGCGGTCTGATGAAGGTCGGCTCGGCACTTGTACCGTTCGTCAACAAATTCCCGAAGAATACGCAGTTATATGCGCTCATGACCACAAAATTCGGAGAACGATGAGAGGAGGAAAATAAATGGATGAATTAAGAAACAATCCGCAAATTATCCGACTGCTTGAAACACTTGAAGAAAACGGTATGCACAAAGAAAAGGGCGTGGTTTCCGCCATTGTTTCTTATATCGGGGATATGGAGCATACCCTATCTGCAATGCTTGCAGAAATGCAGGAAATGCGTAAAGAAGTCAATATGATTCATAACAGCTCGGTTAAGGCGAAATGCGAAAATCTGATTCATACGGCAGACAGCAAAATTCGTCAAGGGATTGAGACGGTCAGCAAAGCGAAAAACAATCTGATTTCATCGGCGGAAAATGCCGTTAAGGTGTTTAAGGAGAAAGGCAAAGAAGCCTATAAGAATGCCATTAACGCAATGAAGATTCCCGAAACGCTGGATAAGCTCGGAAAGGTCTTTCACAGCTTTGCCGTTTCTATGAATGAGAGTGTTCAAAATGTGCAGAACGCCCGTATGGAACTCGGCGGTGCAAAGAAGCATTTGATAAACGCAGGTCGGTTATTCTTTGGAAAAGGCGCAAAGGAACAGGAATTTGCAAAGCAAGACAAAGGTGTGCTTTCAAGACTTCAAAACCTTTTTTCAAAAATGAGCAGCGGATTTTCGGCTCTTGAAAACAATTCACTTAACCTTGCCGACAAGTTAAGATATAACCGTATCAAGGATTCCGTCAAAGCCGATCTTGATTTCTTTAACGGAAAGACCACTGCAAAGGACACCCCCACTCCGGTCAAAGACAATGTGAGATAAGTGAGGTGTCCGAATGAAAGACATCAAAACGAAAGAAAGCAAAAATGAGATCAAAACGCTTAACCGTGCGGCTGGACTTGCCAAAGTGACGAGGAACGCAACCGTTCGCACAAAGGATCAGGTACAGAATCTTTCCGATGACGGGCAGATAACCCCTGATGAATATGCCGAGGATAAAATCAAGTATATGGCTGAATCTGCCATAGAGGATACCGGGAAGGTAGCGAAGAAAACCGTCCAAAGGACCTATGACGGCGGCAAGCGGCTATACAAAGAAATACGCCGCACACGGAAGGAAGCGGACACCATAAAGCAAACCGCAAAGTCTACGGAAAAATCTACGGCAAAAACTATGCAAAAGAGTATCAAGACAGGACAGCGCACCGTAAAGACTGCACAGCAAACGGCAAAAACTACGGTTAAGACCGCAGAAAAAACAGCAAAGGCTGCAAGGCAAGCGGCACAGGCAACGTATAAGGCGGCGGTTGTTACGGCAAAAGCCACGGCAGTCGCCGTTAAAGCGACTATCGCAGGTATAAAAGCGCTGGTCGCCGCAATTGCCGCAGGCGGTTGGGTGGCTGTTGTTGTAATTATCGTGATTTGTCTTATTGCTCTGATTGTTGGCTCCTGCTTCGGTATCTTTTTCAGCGGTGAAGATACGGGGAGCGGTATGACGTTGCAGACTGTAATTTCCGAAATCAAGAACGAATATGAGACAAAAATAACTGAAATAATGGATAATAGTACCTATGATGTTCTTGAAATGTCAGGGAGTGTGATGTGGCCGGAGGTCTTATCTGTTTATGCCGTAAAAACTACAGGAGACCCGAATAATCCGCAGGAAGTCGTTTCCATGGACGAGAACAAAAAGCAGATATTAACGGATATTTTTTGGGAAATGAATGAAATTACACATAGTATTACGTCTAAAACTGAAAATGTCGTAACCGAAACAGATGATGGCAACGGAAATATCGTTGAAACTTCAGAAAGTAAAACAAGAACCTATTTGTATATTAAGGTGATTCATAAATCTGTAGATGAAATGGCGGCACAGTACGGTTTTTCCGAAATTCAAAAAGAACAGCTCAGTGAGCTTTTATCCGAAGATAACAAAAAGATGTGGAGTGACGTTTTGTTTGATAATATAGCAGTGGATAGTGGGTAATAAAAACTTCCGACTTCAGTTTGAAGTTTGAAGTCGGAAGTTAATTTAGTGTGCTCGGCACGCGTAATCACTTGGCGGTGAAGGTCCACTACAGAATGGGCAGTAGGAACTGTTAGCCGAAGACAAGGGAATCCGCCGTGAGACGGAGTCTGAAAGAAGTCGGATGCGGAGACTTAAAAGAAAGCCAAGGATAAACTGCGAAAATAAGCCGTTGGCAACGGCGTAAAAAATGAACTTATTTGTCCCCAAAATGCATTTAGAGCATTCAATTAACTGCATTACGGTAATTCGTTCTTCGCACTTCTCACTGACGAAACCTATATATCCTACCGCTATCGTTATAAGCAATTCTAAATTTCGGATTGAATTAAGTGATCTTACTCGCATATCCTCAAGATTAAACTGTTGCTCCTTAAAACGGTAATAAATTTTTGAAAATAGTTTAAATAGTTTAAAGTGTAAAAATGGCAACTTTATTTCTTGACAATTCGCAAAAGCCGTATTATAATAAAAAAAGAGATTAGAGATACAAAGTACGGTAGGCGCTTTGTATCTTTTTTTGTTTTGAAGGGGGATAACCTGTGTATACTCAAAATATCATAGACGCGTTAGAAAGGACGCCAATAATTGCCGCCACCGATTCTGCGGGCTGGGAAAAGGCAATTATGTCCGATGTCGAGGTGCTTTTCCACCTGAGCGCTAATATTATGACAATTGGGAGCGACATTAAGAAAGCTAAGGAGCATAATAAGTATATATTTGTGCATATAGATTTAGCGGAGGGTATTGGCAAGGATAGGACGGGAATTAAATGGCTTTCGGAGCTTGGAGCAGACGGCATTATCAGCACAAGAGCACAGCTTATACGAAACGCCAAGGACTGCGGACTTACGGCAATTCAGCGGTTTTTCGTGCTTGATTCAAAGGGAATGGGCTCAATAAGCGAAATGATAGATACCACAAGACCCGATTTAATTGAGATAATGCCCGGCGTAATACCTAAAGCGTTAAGCCTTTTTTCCGAAAAAGAAATACCCGTAATAGCGGGAGGACTTATAGAAACAAAAGCAGAAATTACCGCGGCGCTAAGCTCGGGTGCGATCGCGGTATCGACAGGCAAAAACAACTTGTGGTCATTTTTATAAAAGAATAATACAATCTGCGGAGATTTAAGAGAGCGGAAGAGTAATCGGCATAATATGCCGTTTGCTTTTCTGCTTTTTTTGGAGGCGATATACTTTGAAAATGCTTATTATCAATACAATTATACGTTCTCTCGCGGCGGTGATTATCGGAGGTCTTATCGGCAGTGAGCGCGCCCGGCACGGCAGAGCCGCGGGAATGAGAACCCATATACTTGTCTGCTTAGGCTCTTGTATGACGGCAATGACAAGTATGTATATCTCGCAAACCTTGGGCGTCGGCGATGTATTGAGATTGCCCGCACAGGTAATTTCAGGAATAGGCTTTCTGGGCGCGGGAATGATAATTCTGAAACCCAACAATGTTATTACAGGACTTACGACCGCGGCGGGGGTCTGGACGACCGCGACTATAGGTATAGCGGTGGGCTACGGCTATTATATAGGAGCTTTAATAGTGACGGCGCTTTTCCTTGCAACGATTATTCTCTTTGCAAAATTTGAACGCCACCGCAAAAGCGCCGAGGTAATATACATAGAGCTTGACAATCTTTACAAGGTCAACGCCACGCTTGCAGAGCTTGAAAAATATATTCCCGAAGCCTTTAGCTATCAGATATTCGCACCGAAAAGCAATCACAGCGGCAATGTGGGAATAAATCTTGTTATAGATAAAAGAATAGACCTTGATATATCAAGGCTTACCGAAATTGAAAACGTAGTTTTCGCGATTGAAGAATAAAAGGAGAGTTAAAAAATGTATGATGTAGCAATTATAGGCGCGGGTGTAATAGGCGGTATGGTGGCAAGGGAGCTTACCAAATACAGTCTGTCGGTCTGTCTGCTCGAAAAGGAAAACGACGTCGCCTGCGGAGCAAGCAAGGCGAACAGCGGTATAGTCCACGGCGGCTATGACCCCGCGCCCGATACGCTTAAAGCAAAGCTTAATGTAATCGGTGTGGAAAAGCTTTTTGATACCGCAAATGAGCTTAATGTTCCGATAAAGCGGAACGGCTCGCTTGTCTGCGCCTTTTCAGCCGACGAGGATAAAACCGTTAAGGAGCTTTATGAGCGGGGCATTAAAAACGGCGTTAAGGGGCTTAAAATCCTTTCGGGAGACGAGGCGAGGAAAGAAGAACCAAACCTTTCCGAAAATGTTACAAGCGCATTGCTTGTTACCAACGCGGGAATAGTATGTCCTTATGAGCTTACAATTGCCGCAGTCGGAAACGCAATGGACAACGGCGCGACGCTCCGCACAAATTACGAGGTCACGGCGATAGTTAAGGCTGAGGACGGCTTTAGAATCTGCTCTGCGGACGGCAGACAGATAACCGCAAAATACCTTATAAACTGCGCGGGCTGTTACGCGGATAAAATTGCCGAGCTATTAGGTGACAAATTCTTTGAGATTATCCCCCGCGCGGGCGAATATATGCTGCTCGATAAAGCGGAGGGTAAAACTGTTACTCATACAATTTTTCAGGTTCCCACCAAGGAGGGCAAGGGTATACTCGTAACCCCCACCGTTGACGGAAACCTGCTTACGGGACCGACGGCTTTGGAGGTTGCATCTCCTGAAAATAACGAAACCACCCTTTCGGGACTTGATACGGTGGCGGCGCTTGCTAAAAAGAGCGTTCCGGGAGTTAATTTCCGAAATGTCATTACATCATTTTCGGGCGTTCGCTCCTCCGAAAAGAAGGGCGATTTTATTATTAGAGCAAGTGAAAAGGTGGAAAAGCTTATCCACGTTGCCGCCATCGATTCTCCCGGACTTACCTCTTGCGTAGCGATATCGGAATATACGGCAGATATTCTTAAAAGTATCGGCGCTAAGCTTGAAAATAACCCCAACTTTAACGGAAAGCGCGAAAACCCGCACTTCTTCAGGGCAATGAACGACGAGGAGAAAAACGAATATATTAAGGCTCACCCCGAATACGGCAGAATTGTCTGCCGCTGTGAGACCGTAAGCGAGGGCGAAATAGGGGACGCTGTAAAGCGCAATCCCCCCGCTCACGATATTGACGGTATAAAACGCCGCACGCGTTCGGGTATGGGAAGATGTCAGGGAGGCTTCTGCTCGCCGTTTGTAACCGAGCTGTTGGCAGAGGAAAACAACCTGCCTTTAGAGACTGTAACCAAAAAGGGCAAAGGGTCCAATATGGTAACAGGCAAGCTTTAAACGAGGAGAGAAGTAAAATGATAAAGCACGATATAGTGATTATAGGCGGCGGTCCTGCGGGAATGGCGGCGGCGGTTGCGGCGTATGATAACGGCGTTAACGATGTAGTAATAATCGACCGCGAGGAAAAATTAGGCGGTATCTTAAAGCAGTGTATTCACAACGGCTTCGGACTACATAAGTTAGGCAAAGAGCTTACAGGCCCTGAATACGCCGCACATTATGAAAAGGCGGTTGCGGACAGGGGCATAAAAGTTTTCTATGAAACAATGGTGACCGATATATCGGAGGACAGAACCGTCACCGCGCAAAACAGCGAGGGAATCCTTAAAATTGAGGCTAAGGCGGTAGTGCTTGCAATGGGGTGCAGAGAGCGCAGCCGCGGCGCGCTGAATATCCCGGGAACCCGTCCGGCAGGAGTTTACAGCGCGGGAACGGCACAAAAGCTTATTAACTGTATGGGCTATTCTGTAGGCAAAAGAGTTGTAATTTTAGGCTCGGGCGATATAGGGCTAATTATGGCGAGAAGAATGTCCTTGCAGGGCGCAAAGGTCGAGGCTGTATGCGAAATAATGCCCTATTCAGGCGGACTTACGAGAAATATCGTGCAATGTCTCCATGATTTTGATATTCCGCTTTACCTTTCAACCACCGTTGCGGAAATTCACGGCAGAGAGCGGGTTGAGGGCGTAACAATAGCACAGGTTGACGAAAACAGGCGGTTAATTGAAGAAACAAAGCGTTATATTCCCTGTGATACTCTCCTGCTTTCCTGCGGTCTTATCCCCGAAAACGAGCTTACCTCCTCTGCGGGAATAGGTTTAAGCCCTGTAACAAGCGGAGCGTTAGTGGACGAGCACCGACAGACCGAGCGCGAGGGAATTTTCGCCTGCGGAAACGTCTTGCAGGTTCACGACCTTGTGGATTATGTTTCCGACGAGGCGGAAATCGCGGGAAAAAGCGCGGCGGAATATGTTAAGGGTAACTTAAATACAGAGAAAACGGTTAAAACTGCGGCGGGAAACGGCGTGCGCTATGTTTTGCCGCAGAGGGTGACAGCTTCACCTAAAGAGGATATTTCCCTGTTTCTCCGCGTAACACAGCCTTTTGGAAAAGTAAGATATACCGTTAAAAGCGGCGACGAGGTATTAGCTACCGCCGTAAGGCTTAAAGCCGCGCCGGGGGAAATGGAAAAAATAACGGTTAAAGCCGAAAGATTCAAAAATATAAATGAAGAAATAACGGTAAGTCTGGAGGAAGTACAATGAAACGGGAGCTTACTTGCATAATCTGCCCGCGCGGCTGTTCGCTTTGCGTTGATATTAACGGCGCGAAAACCTGCGTTTCGGGCAACAGCTGTCCTAAAGGCGAGAAATACGGAATAGAGGAATGTATCCACCCGACCCGCACGGTAACAAGTATTGTACGTGTGGAAAACTGCGAAAACACTATGGTAAGCGTAAAGACCGCAAGCCCCGTGCCGAAGGAAAATATTTTTGACGTTATGGAGCTGATTAAGAAAACCTCGGTAAAAGCCCCTGTAAAAATCGGCGATATTATCTTGACAAATATTTACGGAACGGATATTATTGCTACTAAGGATATCATTTAGGAAAGCGATCGTGATATAAATGAAAAGTATAACGGAAATTATAAAGGAATTTGAAAAGCCGTGTTCCTGCGGCAGAGAACACTGTACCGCCGTGCAGGACGTGTAGATTGGCTCAGGACTTGTAAAAAAAGTAGGCGAAATATTAAAGAAAAACGGTTTTCCGAAAAACATTCTTCTTGTGGCTGACAAAAACACCCTCGCCGCCGCAAAAGGAATTGAGGAAAGCTTAAAGGATTTTTCGGTTGAGTACAAAATATACGACGAAATCCGCGTAGCCCGTATGGAGCACGTCGAGGAGCTTGAAAGCATTATCCGCGGCAGAGATATAGGCGTTTTATCTGTTGGAACGGGGTCTGTAAACGATCCCTGCCGTTTAGCGGCGGCAAGACAGGATAAAAAGCTTTGTATTTTTGCAAGCGCTCCGTCAATGGACGGCTTCGCGTCATACAGCTCTCCGATAGTAAAGGACGGCTTTAAATCGAGCTATCCCGCTAAAAGCCCCGAGGTGATTATCGGGGACACAAAGATTTTGGCGGCGGCGCCTGTGTATCTAAAATCGGCGGGCTTCGGAGATATGGTAGCTAAATACATAGGTCTTGCTGACTGGAAAATTTCAAGCCTTTTAACCGATGAAGTCTATTGCGAAAAGGTAGGAAAGCTTACAAGGGACGCGGTCGATAAGCTGATGTCTATGGCGGACAGAGTTACTCAAAACGATGAGGGAATCGCAGGCGAAATATTTAAAGCATTGCTTATGACGGGTATAGGAATGAGCTTTATGCAAAATTCCCGCCCTACCTCGGGAAGCGAGGATATAATAGCGCATCTTCTTGAATGCGTAGAGCTTCGCGACGGAATTGTTCCGAATTATCACGGCGAGGACGTGGGCGTATTTACCTTGTTAATGCTTAAATACTACAATGAGCTTGCGGACAAGGAAACAATTAAGGTGAAAAAGGAAAATACGGATTGGGCGGATGTTTAATCGTTTTACGGCGAAATGGCGGATGATGTTAGAAAGCTTAACGAGCCTAAGACCGTAACTGACGAGGTTGACCCAAAGGTTTTAGAAGATAAATGGCAGGAGATAAGAGAAATTATACACAATATTCCGTCTTATGACGAGGTTTACTCTGCAATGAAAAAGGCGGGCTGTAAGCTTACGGTCGAGGATATCGGAAAATCACAGGAGCTGGTTAACAACTGTATAAAATATTCGCCCTATATGCGCTACCGTCTGACCCTTTTAAGACTTCGCGATATGATTGAGTGATTTTATACATAGGAGAAGAATTTGTCATGAAAATGAATGTTAATAAAATTAAACTGCTTGCATTTGATCTAGACGGAACACTTACTCAGCATAAAACACCCCTTTCGGCAGAGCACAGAAAAATATTGGATAAACTGTCGACAGAATATAAACTCCTTATGGTTGGTGCCGGTATGTGCAACAGAATATTTGAACAAATGGGACATTATCCCATTGATATTATCGGTAATTACGGTATGCAGTACGCAGAATATCGTAAGGACGGTACACTCGAAATTCTGAAGGATATAGAAATATCCTGTGACAGAGATGCTGTTGAACAAAGGGTAACTGCAATTCGCAAAAAATACGGTTATGAAGACTATGCCGGCGATAATGTTGAATATCATTCCTCCGGTTGCGTTACATTCCCGATACTTGGTACAAAGGCAAAACAGGAGGATAAATTGGCGTTTGACCCTGACAGAAAAAAGAGGCGTGCCATCTACAAAGAAGTATGCGAAACTTTCCCTGAATTTACGGTATTTGTAGGCGGTTCATCCAGTTTTGATATGGCTCCTCATCCTTACAACAAATATTACGCTCTTTGCGAATACTGCGAAAAAGAAGGTCTAAAACACGATGAGGCGGCATACGTCGGCGATGATTACGGTTTAGGCGGAAACGACGAATCGGTTTATATTTCGGATTTTAATTACATTACCATTGATGATTATAGAAGTTTTCCGCAGATTATGAAACCGTTTTTATAATAATAAGGGGTTATTATGAGTGAAAATGATAGCATAAAAAATATACGTTTATTCCTGTTCGATATGGACGGAACGCTGTATTTAGGCGACAGGCTTTTTGATTTTTCAAAAGAACTGCTCAAAAAAATACGGCAGAGCGGTGCGGATTATCTGTTTATGACAAATAACTCCTCAAAAAGCGTATCGGCATATATAGAAAAGCTCGATAGACTCGGAATTAAAGCCGTAAAGGAGGATTTTATCACTTCTTCTCAGGCGACCGCCTATTATCTAAAAAAACACCACCCCAACGCAAGGCTTTATGTCTGCGGAACACAGTCGCTCAAAGACGAGCTTAAAGAGAATGGCTTTAAAGTTACCGAAAATCTTTGCGAGGTCGACGTGATTGTAATGGGCTTCGACACCGAGCTTACCTTTAAAAAGTTAGAGGATGTCTGCAAGCTTTTGCTGTCGCGCGATTTACCTTATATTGCGACTAATCCCGATTATGTCTGCCCTACCGAATACGGCTCTGTGCCAGACTGCGGCAGCGTTTGCGATATGATTTATAACGCAACCAAAAAACGACCTACGGTTATTGGAAAACCGCAGGCGTTAATGCCAAAGCTTGCAATGGAATTGAAGGGAGTTTCAAAGGAACGGACCGCTGTTGTGGGCGATCGGATTTATACCGACATTAAAAGCGGTATAAACGCGGGTTGCGTAAGTATTCTCGTTATGAGCGGGGAGACGACACAGAAAATTCTTGAAAACTCAAAAGATAAGCCGGATCTGGTCCTTGAAGGCGGAGCGGATATTTTAAACGCATTTTGCAAATAAAGCTTTATTGAATAATCAGAATATGTAGAGAAATACAATTTATAAATAGGCAATCGAAAAAAGACCGACCTTCTCCTTTTTAGTATAGAGTTAAGGTCGGTCTTTTTTTACGAATTAAAAAAGGGTCGTTTTAACTTAAAACGGATTTTAGCGTTACAATGAAAACTAAAAATAATATAAAATTGTTGGAGACGGTGTGAAAATTTATTTTCATAAAGATGTTGTATACAGCAAAAAAGAGAAAACTGTTTTGCAAGGAAATGCCGATTTGAATTGGTTTCAGGTATAACAAAATTATCTTCATATTTCGGATATTACTCCGTCAATTTCATCTTTATGGCAGAGATTATGAAGGTACTTCTTACCGAATTTATCAGCGGCACAAAGCAAATAGGCATGTTCTGCGTTTTTAATCATTCTTTGCCTTACATAGTCTTCTTCCGGGAAAATATCGGTAAGATACCCATCGTCGGAAAGACCTCTGCAAGAGAAGAAGGCGATGTTGGCATTTATTGAATCGATCGTTTTATATGCCTCGTCTCCGACCAGCGCCAGACAACTGTTAACAAGCCTTCCGCCGGTAGAAATTGTGTTGATATTGAAATCGGCAAGACTTGTAAGTGCCTTTACGCCGTTTGTAACAACCGTAATATTGGCCTTTGAAAGAAGAAAAGGTATAACTCTGAATGCGCTTGTCGAGGCATCCAAAAATACTATATCGTTATCCTTTACATAATTGGCTGCTTTTTGCGCGATTATTGTCTTAGCACTGCTTTGCTCGTATTCGCGGATAATAAAAGGTATTTTATTTTTTGAAATCGCCGTTTCTTCAAGCACCGCGCCGCCGTGAATTCTTTTTATTAAATTCTGTTTTTCAAGGTCGGTAAGGTCGCGCCTTACCGACGGCTCGCTGATGTAAAGCGCTGAGGACAGTTCTTTGACTGTTACACGCTTCTTTTTCAAAAGCATTTCAAGGATAATTTTTTCTCTTTCTTTGTTCATGCAATCACCACTATTCAAAATAAACGCTCAAATTAATGATCATTTAATCAATAATACCGTCGTATATTGACTATTATCTTCATTTCATTTACTATAATAATATATTTTCAAATAAGCTTTGTCAATTATATTTTTATAGTAGGAGTAATAGATATGATCGCGGATATGCACACTCATTCGGTTAATTCGCACGATTCGGTATGTGAAATTGAGGATATGTGCCTTTCGCAAATGCAGAAAGGCACAAAAATATTCGCCGTTACCGACCATTGCGACGTGTTTTTATACAAGGACTATGATATATATACTCCGATTAAAAATTCAGCGGATACAGTCCGTACGCTCAATGAAAAATACGCCGATAAGTGTCTTATATTATCGGGCGTTGAAATAAGTGAGGGCTTTTGGTATAACCGGGAATACGAAAAAATACACAGCCTGCTTGCGTATGACGTAATACTCGGTTCGGTTCACTGTGTAAGATTCAAAGAACTTGAAAAGCCCTATTCCGGAATTGATTTTTCAAAGCTTACAATCGAGCAGATATACTCTTATATGGATTGCTATTTTAACGATATGCTTGAAATGATTAGCACAATGGACTTTGATGTTTTGGCACATATGACCTGTCCGCTCAGATATATTACAGGGAAATACGGTGTTAAGGTCGATTTAAGCGCTTTTGACGGTAAAATTACCGAAATTTTAAAAGCAATAATCAGTAAGGGTATAGCGCTTGAGGTTAATACCTCGGGATATGCCGCGATTAAGGACGGCATACCTGGCAAAGAGATTTTAAAGAAAGATTTTGATATGGGCGGATATTTAATAACTCTCGGTTCAGACGCACATATCGCCGAAAACGCGTCGTATTGCTTTGATAAAGCGATTGGAACCTTAAAAGAAATAGGTTTTAAAAATATTTATTATTATAAAAACAGAGAAGCACATCAAATTAATATTTAAACGGAGGAACAGTTATGAAAGCAGGAGTTTTTTATTCAAAGAACGATTTAAGAATTGAGAAAATACCGAAGCCGTCGGCGATGGCGTAAAAGAAATACGCGTCGGTGACAGGGTGTGCGTTGACCCTAACAAACTTTGCGGCGACTGTTATTACTGCAAAAGCGGAATCGGTCATTTCTGCGAAAATATGATTGGTATTGGAACGGGAGTTGCAACGTCCAGCTTCGGTTCTGAGGGCATAGATATTTTTGAAAGAGATATATTCGCTCCGAAAAGCAATCACAGCGTCAATGTGGGAATAAATCTTGTGATAGATAAAAGAATAGACCTTGACGTATCAACGCTTGGTTTTCGCGATAGAAGAATAAAAGGATAATAACAAAAAGTAATCAATTTCAGAGCACGGCAGTATATTTACAGCATGTGGCAATTGCACTGTAACCCGTTGAAAGCCTTATCAAAAACAGCAACATCTATTTTATTTATTTCGGTAAGGGTATAGATAGAACGTCTATTGAATTTTTCACTGTCACAAAGAAATACCTTTTTGCGGGAAGCGCTTAGCATAAGAGTTCTCAAATAGTTTTCTTCCTCGGTAGAGTCTGAAATAATACCGTTTTTATCGAGACTTTGAGATGAAAAGAAAAATATATCGGCGTAAATTCCGGAAATGCTTTTATATGCTTCCGAGCCGGATAATACCGGAGAACCGTTTATTGAATTTCCGCCTATGCAATGGGTATTAATACCTATTTCAATGGCGCTCAAAGCCGTGGAAATATTATTCGTAAAAAGTGTGACGGAATCCAATTTGGAAATATACGGAAGCAGAAACATAACGGTGCTTGAGCCGTCCAGCAATATCTTCTGCCCGTCTTTTATCAGTTGAGCTGCCTTTTTTGCAATAAGTCTCTTTTCAGGTACGTTTTTCATCTTTCTGTCATAAAAGCTTGCAATTCCGTAGAATTGTTCGGCTAATGTGACGCCGCCATGCGTTCTTTTGACCAGACCGTTGTTTTGCATATAGGTTAAATCTCTGCGTATGCTGGAGGGCGAGGTAAAGGTTGCTTTAGCCAAATCGTTAACAGTGATGAATTTTCTGTCATTGAGCAGTTGCAGGATTTTTTCCTGACGCTTAAAAGTGCTCATTCAACTCACTCCCGGAATTTTCATAAAATCATTAAATGCATTACCAAAGTGTGCGTACCTCTTTATTATACATTATTAAAATTACTTGTCAACTCTGTTGGTTGTTTCTGTCTTTTGAGCGGTTTCCGATTTGGAAACCGCTTTGTCCTTTTCAGAAACAGGAATTACTGTTTGAACGGTGAATTGTTCATAGTCAAAAATGCTCATTTTAGCCTTATTAATTGCTCGTTTACCTAAAATAACGCAATGTATTGCGCAATTGTGCGCAAAATTATATAATAATAAATAAATTTTATTTGTTAACCGAAAGGTGGTTTTGCTTAATGCTTGAGAATTTAAAGGAAAAAGTATATGAGGCGAATATAAGTTTAAAGAAAAACGCCTTGATTACGCTTACATGGGGAAATGTTTCTGAAATTGACAGAAAAAACGGATTGGTTGCGATAAAACCGTCGGGGATAGCTTATGAAGCAATGTCGCTTGACGATATAGTTATCGTAGATTTAAACGGAAACATCATAGAGGGGAAGTGGCGCCCATCGTCCGATTTGCCTACGCATCTTGAAATATATAAAAGCTTTCCTGAAATATGCGGAATTACACATACACATTCCAGATGGGCGACTGTGTTTGCTCAGGCGGGAATGTCAATACCTGAGCTTGGCACCACGCACGCCGACACGTTTTACGGAGATATTCCGTGTACAAGAAAGCTTACAGACAGAGAAATTGCCGGAGAGTATGAGAAGGAAACGGGTAAAATTATTTGCGAAGCATTTTCCGGTAGAAATCCTTTTGATATTCCGGGGGTACTTGTATACTCCCACGGTCCGTTCACATGGGGAGAAAACGCTGAGAAATCCGTTGAAAACGCAGTTATCTTAGAGGAAATAGCCATGATGGCATGGCACACTCTTAAATTAAATCCGAACGTTAAATTTCAAAGCGTACTTGCGGATAAGCATTATTTCAGAAAACACGGCGCGAATGCTTATTATGGGCAGAAAGGGTAAATAAATGATCATTGACAGTCAAAAATATAACGGCGAGTGTCCTTGCTGCGAAAAAAATCACACCATGCAAACGCTTATATCGGTAATTGAAAACGGGTGTATTGATAAGCTTGATGAATATTTAAAGAAGTATAAGCTTACCGGATACAAAGCAGCCGTATATGATGAAAATACATACATGGCAACAAACGGCAAACATCCCAGAGCGGACAGAGAAATTGTCTTGAATCCGGAAAATCTTCATGCAGATGAGCATGGAGTAGAGCTGCTTAAAAACCGGATTCCGAAGGAAACAAAGCTTTTGCTGGCGGTCGGTTCGGGAACCGTTCATGACCTTACAAGGTTTTGTGCGTATCAAATGAATATAGATTTTGTTTCCTGTCCTACCGCCGCGAGCGTTGACGGATTTTGTTCATCGGTTGCCGCTATGACCTGGAGGGGAAGTAAAAAAACCTTTAGAGCCGTTGCTCCGAAAATCGTTTTGGCAGACCTCGGAATTATAAGAAAGGCGCCTTTGCGTTTGGCAAAGTCCGGCTTCGGAGATATGATTGGAAAGTATATTTCGCTTGCGGACTGGAAGATAGCGAATATTCTCACCGGTGAGTTTTATTGTGAAAGAATCGCTGATATAACCCGTGAGGCGACAAACGCGGTACTAAATTCAGCCGACGGTATTGTAAGCGGCGATGAAGCTTCCTATGAAAAGCTTATGTACGGATTGCTGCTTTCGGGGCTTGCAATGCAGATGATGGGAAATTCACGACCGGCGTCGGGAGCGGAGCATCATATTTCGCATTTAATAGAAATGCGACCGGAGGGGCTTAATTCATACTCAGACGCTCTGCACGGAGAAAAAGTGGGCGTTGGAGCTTTAACTGTCTTACGGGAATATCACCGCATAGTAAATCTGCCGCATGTTGCTTTCGGAAATTATAAGGAATACGGAAGAGAATTTATTTTTAAAATGTTCGGACAAAGACTGACTGATGAAATAGCAGAGGAAAACAGTCGGGACTGCGCGAAAGGAATAACGGCGGATATAATTAAGACCTCGTTTGACCGAATCGTAGAAGTGTTAGAAGGATTGCCTGAGACCGAACAATTTGAGACAGTATATTCAAGGCTCGGAATTAAAAGCACCTTTGAAGATATAGGACTTTCTTCTGATATGTGTTCAAAGATTTTAGAGTATTCGCCGTGTGTGCGCAACCGTCTTACCCTGATGAGAATTCGCAAATGCATTAAACCGTATTGAGCACTTTTTAGCGCAAAAATACTGTTGCACAAATTAAGATATGAAAGCTGTCTTAAATACAGAAGTCCTAATGCAGTTCTTGCCGACTATCTGGCGGTAATGTGATTAGCGCCAAATTTGTTGTGTTGTTCGTCGCCTACGGCTCCTCTCAACACAACAAATTCTTTTCAAATACACTTTCATCTTATTTTTTTGAGAAAAGTGTTACCTATCATTGATTTATCTACAATAGTAGGGGCATATGAAATTTCTAAGAACTTGCAATTATTCAATAAAAATGCTATAATTAACTAAATAATAAATAATAAAACGATATTTAAAAATGTTTTTTGGAGTTAATTATGAAGCAGGATCTTACATTTGTGCACAACTCATTTGTAAAGTTTCAGAATCCTTATATCTGCCTTATGACCCTGGGCTGGGAAAACTGTAAGCCGTCGCACTCATGCACAGCCGTGCCGGACACATATATGATTCATTTTGTGCAATCCGGTAAGGGTACTCTTTTATTGAACGACAAAATGTATCATATTAAAACAAACGATGTATTTTTAGTTCGCCCGAATCAAAAGGCAAAGTATACGGCAGATGAAAAAGAACCGTGGCATTACAGCTATTTTTCTTTTGCCGGGGTGCTCGCAGCCGGCTTATTAGAGGAAACGGTTTTTAAAAATAACAATTCTGTTTTCACAATGCCGGATGACAGTATAATAGGAATAATTGACGAGGGCTTAACCGCCGTCCGCGAAAGCAAATCGGTCAGCATATGTACGCTTGAGTACTTAGCCAAGCTTTTGTCCGCGCTTGTCATTGAGCCTATATATGTTAAAGATGATCAGAATTTACTTATAACACAAATCGACCAATATATTAAGCAGAATTACATGAAGGATATTCAAATAAGCGAAATTGCCGACGCATTTAATATAAGCAGGAACTATTTGTTTCGTGTTTTTAAAAAAAACAAGGGTATAAGCCTTAAAAGCTATTTATCAAATATAAGAATTCAGGAAGCTAAATCAATGCTGATTACAACGGATATGCCGATTACGCAAATTTCCGAAATGCTTGGATTTAAAACATATTCGGCATTTTTTAAAATGTTTAAAGCGGCTACCAATTCCACGCCTAAGGAATACCGTGCCGTCAAGAAAAATACAAACGAAAACAAATCGGTTTTCAAATCTGCCAACGGAATTTATCAGATTGAATCGGAAACAGACAGTGTTGTTTTCAAAGAAAAATATGATACTAAAATTTAATCTTTACAAAAATTGTCACGCTGATTATTAATTAATGTCTACTGAATAAACCGCAAAACCGCATAAATAGTGACTTTAGCGGTGATTTATGGTATAATAAGTGCAAGGAAAAATGGTTAAAACCGCAAAAAAGCTTGCACTTGGAGTTGGAATATGTACAAATACAAAAGTGGACAGATCAGTATAACATATTTCGGTCAGCCTATGGGAATGCATCTGAATGAAAACAACCGATGGGTAAAAAAAGCTGCAATGATCCCGTGGAATGAAATTGAAAAGAGGTATGCCGGGCTGTTTAAAAGCCATAAAGGACATCCTGCAAAACCGCTCCGACTTGCTTTAGGTGCCTGCATGATTCAGGCAGAATACGGTTATTCCGATGAGGAAATCACATTACAGATACAGGAATCACCGTATCTGCAATACTTCTG
>ULVD01080937.1_pt1 | contig 26824 bp, 22 predicted proteins | sample 1959101 | NCBI WGS metagenome assembly ULVD01 (sample SAMEA4835777, study PRJEB28245) | human gut metagenome | biome: gut microbiome; material: fecal sample | place: Denmark | collected 2008
CTTCGCTGAAAACGATGGGAGATGTGGGCGCTTCTGCGGATTTTTGCAGGGATACGCTGTTGCCCCGTATGGAGGAATTGCGCACCGTGGTGGACACGGCAGAAAAGGTCACTCCTGCCGATCTGTGGCCCATGCCCACCTATAAGGACCTGCTCTTCAATGTGTGAAACAGAACCCCCGGATTCCTAAGGGGGACGGTGCAAGACCGATAAGGAGGGCAATGCAGAAGCCTGTCGGTTTTTGTACAGTGTTGGGCAAGTCGTTTCCGTTTATGGAACACGGTTCTTTCTCTTCTTCAAGGGAATACTGCCCGGACTTTCAAGCTCCGGGCAGTCGTTTTTTGCTCCGGGCATTCGGTATGATTTCCGGAATTTTTCCATATATTGAAAAAATCGTTGATTTTCCGAAAGAAATGCCGTCTATAAGAATGAATTCCTCCGGAATTTCCGGATGCTTCTGACAAATTTAGTATTCTGAAAGGAAAACTTCTATGGAAAAGCCAAAAAAGCGCTCCCTTTTGCGGGCAAAATGCGGAATGTTCTACTACAAGACCAAAAGAAAACTTTTGTGGTGCCGGATGCGCCGGCAGTTTGCCACCCAAAGGCCGACAGAGCTTTTGCCGCAGGTGCAGTTTTCTCACCATACGCCCCTTCTGCGGAAGCTGAAGGATGTGGATATGGAATTGCAATACAACAAGGTGGTGAATCTCCGGCTTGCGGCGGAAAAGATCGATCATGTGATCCTTTATCCCGGACAGACCTTCAGCTTCTGGTATCTTGTGGGCAAAACCTCGGCGAAAAAAGGATATAAGGAGGGAATGGTTCTGAAAAACGGCACCGTCGGACGGGGAATCGGCGGAGGGCTTTGTCAGATGACCAACCTGATTTACTGGATGACCCTGCACACCCCTTTGACGGTGGTGGAGCGCTATCGGCACGGCTATGATGTGTTCCCCGATTCGGGGCGCACCCAGCCTTTTGCCAGCGGCGCCACCTGCTATTATCCCCATCTGGATCTGATGATCCGGAACGATACCAAGGAGCCCTATCAGCTGCATGTTTTCGTGGGAGAAACCGATCTGGAGGGGCAGTGGCGTTCGGTAAAAAAGCCGGAATACATCTATGAAATTGTGGAGAAGAATCACGAGATGCGGGCAGAGCTTTGGGGCGGTTACAGTCGGCACAATCAGCTTTACCGCCGTGTTTTGGACCGGGAGGGCCGTTTTTTGCGGGAGGAATTTGTGGTTTCCAATTCTGCCATCATGATGTATCCGCCCTTTCTTTCGGCGGGTACAGACCATTCGGAATATGAACGGTAGAGGACGGAAATACGCTTGATCCCGGATTTTGTTTTCCTTGGAACGATGGGGAAGTTAAAAAATCTGAAAGATTTTTTAACTTCCCCTATTTGCATTATAATATAAAATTTTGCAATTTTGGATTTTTTGTTGACAGATCACATGAAATATGTTAAACTGAAGTTCCCAAAAGAAAGGAAAACATCCGGAGGAATTTTATGGAGAACAAACTGGAGAAAAAATTCGGTCTGATCACAGCCATCTGCATGGTGGTCGGGATCGTGGTCGGATCGGGCGTCTTTTTCAAGGCGCAGAATGTGCTGAGCATTACTGAGGGAAATATGCCTTTGGGTATTCTTGCTTGGGTGATCGGCGGTGCGGTGATGCTGATCTGCGCATTGAACTTTTCGACGCTTGCGACACATTTTGAAAAGGTGAACGGCATCGTGGATTACGGAGAAGCCACAGTGGGAGAAGGCTACGCCTACTTCATCGCCTGGTTCAGCACCATGATCTATTATCCCGGTATGACCAGCGTTCTGGCATGGGTGTCAGCCAGGTATACGGTGGCTCTTTTCGGACATTCTTTGGATTCGGGCATTTGTATGGCGACCGCCTGCTTCTATCTTTGCGCCTCCTATGCGGTCAATGCCCTTTCGCCCAAGCTGGCGGGGAAATTCCAGGTCAGCACTACATTTATCAAAATGATTCCATTGATCCTTATCGCCGTTGTCGGTACGGTTTCCGGATTGTTCGGTAAGGATGCCTATTTGGTTACGGCCTTTCAGAGCGGCTCGCAGGTTCCGGCCGACGGCTTCGGTTCGGCTCTGTTTGCCGGGGTCGTGGCAACGGCCTTTGCCTACGAGGGCTGGATTATTGCCACATCCATCAACGCCGAACTGAGGAACGCCAAGAGAAATCTGCCTTTGGCGCTGACGGTCGGCGGAATCATCATTGTTGCAATTTATGTGGTATACTACATCGGTATTGCCGGAACCACCGGAATTCAGACGCTCATGGAAGAGGGGGCATCCGCCGGCTTTACGAATCTGTTGGGCAAAGCCGGAGGCACGGCAGTCAGTGTATTGATTGTGGTTTCGTGTCTGGGCACGCTTAACGGGCTGATGCTGGCGGCTACCAGAGGAATGTATGCCATGGCTGTCCGCGGTCAGGGCCCGGCGCCCAAGACCTTTTCTGAGGTCAGCCCCTCCACCAATATGCCCACGAATTCTTCGGTTTTCGGTCTTTTGATCTGCGGGCTGTGGCTTTTCTATTTCTTCGGTGCCAACCTGATGGAAACACCGCTGTTTGGGCTGTTCAGCTTTGATTCCTCCGAGCTGCCCATTGTGACGATTTACGGCTTCTATATCCCGATTTTTGTGATGTATATAAAGAAATTCGGAAAGAAGAATCCTTTCAAGAATATTCTTATGCCGGTCTTGGGAATCATCGCTTCGGCGTTTATGATTTTTGCCGCCGTTTGGGCACATGGCATTACCCCGTTCCTGAATGCCCAGAAAAACGGAAAATTTTCCTGTCCGGTTCTCTTCTATCTGATCCTTTTCTTGGTCATTATGCTGATAGGGGCCTGCTTTTACTATCCCGGAAAGAAGAAAAATCAACCGGAATCAAGGATGCACAAAAAGAAAAAGTGATGTTTCCCAATCCTGTACAGCCGGAGACGGTGTTGGAGACGAAACGCTGCAAGACGAAGCCCGGGAAGGATGAAAGGGTTTCTTTAAAGCAAAGATCAACCGCAGGCGAACTTTTAAGTTCGCCTGCGGTTAACTGTTTTTATGAGGTGTGAGCGTCGGTCAAAGAACCGCCCAAAGGCTTAAAAAGGAGAAAACCCGGCGGACACGAACGGAACGACCGACGCAACGAGAGACAAAACGCTCCCGTTTTCGGCATACCAGTCGTCTGAAGTCTTTGACTATTTCGACAGCAGTCCGTCAATAAACTGTCGGGCAAGTCTTGCGGACCGGCCTCCTCGTTCCAGAGCAAAGCGTTCGGCAAGCAACTCCAGTTCCTCTTTTTCCATGTCAATTCCGCTTTCCTTTGCCAGATGATGGACGATGTGCAGAAAGGTCTTCTTGTCGGGTTTGGAAAAGGAAACATGGATGCCGAACCGCTCAGACAGAGAGACGAATTCCTGCATGGTGTCGTTGCGGTGAACCTCATCACCCTCCCGATCGGAGAAGCTCTCCTTGATCAGATGCCGGCGATTGCTTGTGGCGTAAATGACCACATTGGTGGATTTGGCCGTCACCGAGCCTTCCAGCACGGCTTTCAGGGCATTGAAATTGTCGTCGTCCTTCAAAAAAGAGAGGTCGTCGATGAACAGCACGAATTTCAGAGGATTGCCCGACAGCTCATCGAGAATCTTCGGAATGGCACGGAGCTGATCCTTCCGGACCTCCACAATGCGCAGACCCTCGCTCCACAGTGCGTTGGCAACGGCCTTCACGGTGGAGGATTTTCCGGTGCCGGCATCGCCGGTCAAAAGAATGTTGGCCGCCGGCTTATTTTTAAGCAGTGCCTTGGTGTTTTCGAGGATCACCTTTCGCTCCGACTCATAATCCACCAGCTGTGAAAGCTCAATTCGGTCGGGATGATGTACCGGGGTGATGGCACCGGCTTCATCCACATAGAACATTCGGTTTTGGGCATAAATGCCGTAGCCGTATTTGCCGATGTTTTCGGCACGGTGGAGATAAAGCTCCTTCAGATTCAGCTTTTCGGTGGTGAAATCCGGTAAAAAGGCCGGATATTCCAACGAAGCGCAGAGCTTCGTCTTGTCTAACTCTGCCACCTCCTGCAGGATGTCCAGTTCGGCTAAGAGCGACTGATGCAGATACTCCGGAATGTCTTTCCCGGAACCGACCAGCTTTACATACACATTCTCGCTGTTCAGGCAAAGTCCTTTTACATATCCGCCCAGATTCCCGCCGTCAGCGGAATAGAGAGCCGCTACAAACCCGGCGTAAGCCGAGCCTGTAGGGTTCTCAAGATAGGCATGCAAAGAGGAAATCACAGGGTCGTTTTGCAATTCTCTGAAAATGCACAGGGCTTCCAGTTTGGCTTTCAATTGCTTCATATCAGTTCAGAATGGCTCCCGAAGCTCCGCCCGAAACAAGTGCCGCATACCGTTTGAGGTAGCCGGACAGTTCTTTTTTCTTGGGAACAAAATTTTTCATGCGTTCTGCAAGAATCGCCTCGTCGACCTTGAGCTCGATGGTGTTGCCGGGAATGTCGATCCGGATCGTATCCCCGTCTTCCACCACACCGATGAGCCCTCCGGAGGCTGCTTCGGGCGTGATGTGTCCCACACAGGCGCCTCTTGTGGCCCCGCTGAACCGCCCGTCGGTAATCAACGCCACGCTGTTGCCCAGCCCCATGCCCATAATGGCCGAGGTGGGGTTCAGCATTTCCCGCATACCCGGACCGCCCTTCGGCCCTTCATAACGGATCACCACCACATCTCCGGCCACGATTTTTCCCGAATTGATGGCTTCCTGAGCGTCTTCCTCGCAGTCAAAAACCTTGGCAGGACCTTCATGCACCAGCATTTCGGGAAGTACGGCAGAGCGCTTGACCACACTGCCTTCGGGGGCCAGATTTCCCTTCAGAATGGCAATGCCACCGGTTTCGCTGTAGGGATTTTCCGCCGGACGGATGACCTCCGGGTTCCGATTGACGCTGTTTGCGATGTTTTCGCCGATGGTTTTTCCGGTAACGGTCATGCAATCGGTGTGCAACAGCCCCTTTTTGGTTAGCTCCTTCATCACGGCGTAAACGCCGCCTGCCTCGTTCAGATCCTCCATATAGGTTCGGCCCGCAGGAGCCAGATGGCAGAGATTGGGGGTCTTGGCGCTGATCTCGTTGGCAAGCTCCAGATTCAGATTCACGCCGCATTCGTGGGCAATGGCCGGAAGGTGCAGCATACTGTTGGTGGAGCACCCCAGAGCCATATCCACCGTCAGCGCATTCAGAAGAGCATTTTCGGTCATGATGTCCCGGGGGCGGATGTTCTTCCGTACCAGATCCATCACCGCCATCCCGGCGTGCTTGGCCAACTCTATACGGGCGGAATAGACGGCTGGAATCGTCCCGTTGCCGCCTAAGCCCATGCCCAGGGCTTCGGTCAGGCAGTTCATGGAATTGGCGGTATACATTCCCGAGCAGGAGCCGCAGGTGGGGCAGGTTTTGAACTCATATTCCCGGAGCTTTTCATCGGACAGTTTTCCGGCATTGTAGGCGCCGACCGCCTCAAACATACTGGATAGACTGGTTTTTTGTCCCTCCACTCTTCCGGCAAGCATGGGACCGCCGCTGACAAAGACCGTGGGAATGTTCACTCTTGCTGCCGCCATCAGAAGTCCCGGCACATTCTTATCGCAGTTGGGAACCATCACAAGCCCGTCAAAGCCGTGTGCCAGGGCCATGGCCTCGGTGGAGTCGGCGATCAAATCACGGGTAACCAGAGAATACTTCATTCCGGTATGTCCCATGGCAATACCGTCGCAAACGGCGATGGCAGGGAAGACGATGGGTGTACCGCCGGCCATGGCCACACCCAGCTTTACGGCCTCCACGATCTTGTCCAGATTCATATGCCCCGGAACGATTTCGTTGTACGAGCTGACGATGCCGATAAGGGGTTTTGCCTGTTCTTCCTCGGTCAGTCCCAAGGCATGAAACAAACTGCGGTGGGGAGCATTTTTTACACCGTCAACTACATTTTCTTTCGGCATAAAGACACCTCCGATCAGTTGTTGATGAGCTTGTCCTCGTCGCTCCAGCTGTAGAGCTTGCGGATCTCGGCACCGATCACCTCAGAGGGATGCTCGCTGGCCTTCTTTCTCATGGCGTTGAAATGAACCTGGCCTCCGGCAGAGGACATATCCAGCAGGAAGTCCTTTGCAAAGGTGCCGTCCTGAATGTCCTTGAGAATCTGCTTCATGGCCTTTTTGGTATCCTCAGTGATGATCTTGGGGCCGGTGATATAGTCGCCGTATTCGGCAGTGTTGGAGACGGAATACCGCATTCCTGCAAAACCGCTCTGATAAATCAGATCCACGATCAGCTTCATCTCGTGAATGCATTCAAAGTAGGCGTTTCTCGGATCGTAGCCGGCTTCCACCAGGGTTTCATAGCCTGCCTGCATCAAAGCGCAGACGCCGCCGCAAAGGACAGCCTGTTCGCCGAAGAGGTCGGTTTCGGTTTCCGTACGGAAGGTGGTTTCCAGCACGCCGGCTCTTGCGCCACCGATTCCCAGAGCATAGGCAAGGCCCAGGTCCCAGGCATCGCCCGTAGCATCCTGCTCCACGGCGATCAGGCAGGGAACGCCCTTGCCGGCTAAATACTCACTGCGGACGGTGTGACCGGGGCCCTTGGGCGCAATCATGATCACATTCACATTCTTGGGCGGCTTGATACAGCCGAAATGGATGTTGAAGCCGTGGGCAAAGGCCAGAGTCTTTCCTTCGGTCAGATTGGGCTCGATGGATTCCTTGTAAAGAGCCGCCTGCTTTTCATCGTTGATGAGGATCATGATGATGTCGGCAACCTTTGCCGCCTCGGCGCTGGTCATGACCTTCATTCCCTGAGCTTCGGCCTTTGCCCAGCTCTTGGAGCCTTCGTAAAGACCGACGACCACATCCACGCCGCTGTCCTTCAGATTCAGAGCGTGGGCATGACCCTGGGAGCCGTAACCGATAATCGCAACGGTTTTGCCTTTGAGCTTCTGCAGATCGCAATCCTGTTGATAGAAAATCCTTGCCATAGTATTTACCTCTTTCTTTCTTTTTTTATTCTGGGCACCTCAAAAAATCTTTGCACATCTGAGACCGGTTTTTGCCCCGGAGCCTGGTTGGAAAAGTCTGAAATACACAGAGTATTCCGGCGTTTTGGCGCCCGGTTCTTGGGCACGACCGCTCACCGTCGTACCTGCTTGGAATATTCAGAGGCGCTTTCATATCAAAAATTTACGGTTTGACGAATGGTGGTACTGCTTTTTTCCAGGGAAACACTGCCGGTCCGGCAGATTTCGAGAATGGTGTAATCCCGCATCAGATTGATGAATTCATCGATCCTCCGGGAGCTGTCCGTCAGGCGGAACATGATATAATCCTTGGAATAATCCACCGTAATGGCGTGAAAAGCCTCGGCGGCATCCCGGATGTCACTGCGGGATTGCGGGTCATTCTTCATTTTTATAAGGAGCAACTCGCAGCTGATGGAATTGTTCTCGTTGAACTCCTTGATGGAACAAACATCGGGCAGCTTATACAATTGATTGACCAACTGTTGTTTGGCCGTCTCTTCTCCGTCGAAAACCACGGTGATCCGGGAAAACTCCCCGGTTTCGGTTTCGCTGACGGTCAAAGCGCTGATGTTGAATTGGCGGCGGCGGAACATACTGGTGACGCGGTTGAGCACGCCGAATTGGTTGTTTACCAGCACCGCTACGGTATATCGCTTCATTGTTCCACCTCCAATTCGGTAATAATATCGTCCATACTGCCGCCCGGAGGAAGCATCGGAAGGACGAATTCGTCCTTATCGATTTTGCAATCGATGATATAGGGGCCTTCGTGCCCGAAGGCTCTTGTCAGAGCCGCATCCAATTCTTCCGGCGTGTTCACTGCTTCGCCTTCGGCCCCGAAGGATCGGGCAAAAGCGGCAAAATCGGTTTTCCGGTTCAGAACGGTGTTGGAGTAGTGCTTGTTGTAGAACAGCGTCTGCCATTGCCGTACCATACCCAAGACCCCGTTGTTCATAATCAGGACCACCACCGGAACATTGTAGGTCACGGCGGTTGCCAGTTCATTTAAGCACATTCCGAAGCTACCGTCTCCGGTGACCAGCACACTGCGCTCTCCGGTGCCGAAGGCGGCACCGATGGCGGCGCCGAATCCGAAGCCCATGGTGCCCAGTCCGCCGCTGGAAACAAACCGGCGCGGGCGTTGGAAACAAAGACTTTGAGCCGCCCACATCTGGTGCTGACCCACATCGGTGCAAACAGCAGTGTTTTCTCCCAGATGCTTGTTCAGGGTCAGAATCGCTTTTCTCGGCGTCAACCCCTCCCGGTGGTCTAAAATCTGTTCTTCCTCCTGTCGGAAGGAGGCAACCGTTGCCTGCCATTCGGGCTTTCGGCTTTCCCGCAGGAGGGGCAACAGCTTCTGAAGCGTGAGCTTCACATCGCCCCGAAGCCCGCAGACGGCGTTCACGGTCTTGCAAAGCTCCGAGCCGTCAATGTCAATGTGAATGATTTTGGCACCTGTGGCAAATTTCTGCCGGTTGCCGGTGACCCGGTCGTTAAAACGGACACCCAGGGAAAGGATCAGGTCGGCGTGGTGCATGGCCATGGAAGAGGCGTAGTGCCCATGCATCCCCTGCATTCCGAGAAATCTGGGGTGGTCTGTGGGAATGGCCGAAAGCCCCATCAGAGAGCAGCCGAGAGGTGCATCGATCCTGTCGGCCAGAAGGAGCATTTCCTCCTGGGCATTTGCAGTCATCAGACCGCCTCCAAAGTAGACATAGGGCCTTTTGGCCTCATTTATATAGCTTGCCGCTTCTTCAATGCGGATATACTTGGCCGCAAAGGCCTCCTGCTTTTCAGCCGGGGGCTGGGGGGTATAGGCGCATTTTGCGATCTGCACATCCTTGGGCACATCAATGAGCACCGGGCCGGGCCGCCCCGACTGTGCCAAGGAGAAGGCTTCCCGGATGGTGTCGGCAAGATTTTCCACCGAGCCGACAAAGTAGTTATGCTTGGTGATCGGCAGGGTCACGCCGGTGATGTCGATTTCCTGGAAGCTGTCGGTGCCGATCTGTGTGGTGGGAACATTGCCGCAGATGGCGACCATAGGGATCGAATCCAGATAAGCCGTGGCAATACCGGTGACCAGGTTGGTTGCGCCCGGACCGGAGGTGGACAGAACCACCCCCACCTTTCCGGTGGTTCGGGCATATCCGTCTGCGGCGTGAGCAGCCCCCTGCTCATGGGCGGTCAGAATGTGATGGATTTCATTCTGATGGGTGTACAGACTGTCGTAGACATTCAGGATCTGTCCTCCCGGATAGCCGAACACGGTGTCACAGCCCTGTTCGATCAGGGTCTTTACAAGAATATCTGCGCCGGAAAGAAGCATGTTCACTCACTCCTTTCCCAGATTCCGGACGATCAGCTCTCCGCATTGCCGACAGCCTACAAGCGTCATTCCTTCGCTCATAATATCGGCGGTACGGAAGCCGGCATCCAGATAGGCGGAAACGGCCTGTTCAATGGCATCCGCTTCTTTGGCCATGTCGAAGCTGAAGCGCAACATCATGGCCGCCGACAGAATGGTGCCGATGGGGTTGGCCTTGTCCTGCCCGGCAATATCGGGAGCCGAGCCGTGAATGGGCTCATACAGTCCGCAGGCAGTGGCACCCAGACTGGAGGAGGGAATCATGCCGATGGAACCGGTAATCATGGAGGCTTCGTCGGACAGAATGTCACCGAACATATTCTCGGTGACCACCACATCGAATTGGGCGGGATTCTTTACGATCTGCATGGCGCAGTTGTCCACCAGCATATCGGAAAGCTCCACATCGGGGTATTCTTCCCAAAGTCTGTGCATCACCTTTTTCCAGAGACGGCTGGAGTCCAGCACATTGCTTTTTTCCACCGAGCAGAGTTTTCTGTTCCGCTTCCGTGCGGTTTCAAAACCGATGCGGCCGATGCGCTCGATCTCCTTTTCGCTGTATTTCAGAATGTCGGTGGCCGTATCCCCTTCGGTTTTGTGCTCGCCGAAATAGATGCCGCCGATCAGTTCTCTTACAATGATGAAATCAATGCCCTTTTCCACAATGCTCTTCTTTAAGGGCGAAGCGTCGGCAAGCTGAGGCCAGATTTTCGCCGGGCGGTTGTTTGAATAAACACCCATACCGGCTCTGAGCCGGAGCAAGCCCTTTTCCGGTCTCAGGTGTCCGGGCACATCGTTCCATTTGTTTCCGCCGACAGCACCTAAGAGAACGCTGTCGGAGGCAAGGCATTTTTCAAGCTCTGCCTGGGGCAGGGGATCGCCGTATTTGTCAATGGCGCATCCCCCCATATCCACATCGGTGTAGTGAAAAGTATGCCCGTAAAGCTCGGCGACCCGGTCTAAGACCTTCAGGGCCTGTCCGACAATTTCCGGACCGATGCCGTCGCCTCGGATCACTGCAACATTTTTAACCATTCTGTGCACCTTCTTTCAGGGATTTGAGCAGACCTCCGCATTTGATAATGTTCTGGATAAAGGGAGGGAAGGGCTGTGCCTTATAGGTTTTGCCGGTAGTCATGTCGGTGATGATGCCGGTGTCAAAGTCCACCTTGACCTCATCGCCGGCCGAGATTTCTTCCGCTGCCTCCTCGCATTCCAGGATCGGGAGGCCGATGTTGATGGCGTTGCGGTAGAAAATGCGGGCAAAGCTCTTGGCGATCACACAGCCCGTCCCGCAGGTCTTGATGACCAGGGGAGCGTGTTCTCTGGAGGAGCCGCAGCCGAAGTTCCAGCCGGCGACCATCACATCGCCTGCCTGCACGGTCTTTACGAAACCGGTGTCAATATCCTCCATGCAGTGCAGAGCCAATTCCTTGGCATCGGGGGTGTTCAGATACCGGGCGGGGATGATTACATCGGTGTCCACATTATCGGGATATTTGAAAGCTTTTCCTTGCGTATTCATTGTGAATCCTCCGTGTATTCGGTGATAAAGCCGGCCAAAGCCGATGCGGCGGCGGTGTGGGGCGAAGCCAAATACACCTGGCTGTCCACATGGCCCATACGGCCCACAAAGTTCCGGTTGGTGGTGGCGATGCATTTTTCGCCTGCGGCAAGAATCCCCATATATCCGCCGAGGCAGGGACCGCAGGTGGGCGTGGAAACCACGGCACCGGCGTCAATAAAGGCGGTATACCAGCCCCGCTCCACACACTCCCGCAGGATCTGCATGGTGCCGGGAATGATGATGCAACGAATGCCTTTTGCCACCTTTTTGCCCTTCAGAATGCGGTAGGCCGCCTCCATATCCTCCATTCTGCCGTTGGTGCAGGAGCCGATGACGACCTGATCCACCCGGATGTGGTGCAGTTCGGCTGCCGGGCGGGTGTTTTCGGGAAGGTGGGGGCAGGCGACGGTGGGCACGATTTTTGAAAGGTCGATGTCCAGTACTTGTTCATAGTCGGCATCGGCGTCGGCCTCGTAAACCACAGGCGTTCTTTCGCTGCGGCCGTTCAGATAGTTCCGGGTGACTTCATCCACAGGGAAGATGCCGTTCTTGGCGCCGGCTTCGATGGCCATATTGCAGATGCAAAGACGGTCATCCATGGAAAGTCCGTGGACGCCTTCCCCGGTGAATTCCATGCTCTTGTAGAGCGCACCGTCCACGCCGATTTTGCCGATGATCGTGAGGATCACATCCTTGCCGCTGCAATTTGAGGGCAGTTTTCCGGTCAGGTTGAAGCGGATGGCGGAGGGAACCTTGAACCAGGCCATGCCGGTGGCCATGCCTGCCGCCATGTCGGTAGAGCCCACACCTGTGGAAAAGGCACCGAGAGCCCCGTAGGTACAGGTGTGGCTGTCCGCCCCGATGATGCAGTCTCCGGCGGTAACAATGCCCTGTTCGGGAAGAAGAGCGTGCTCAATGCCCATTTTGCCCACATCGTAAAAGTGGCTGACACAGTGAGCGCAGGCAAATTCTCTGCAGGTTTTGGATTGTTCTGCCGCCTTGATGTCCTTGTTCGGCACAAAGTGATCCAGCACAATGGCCACTCTGTCCCGGTCAAATACAGAGTCAAACCCCGCTTTTTTGAATTCATTTACGGCCACGGGCGTGGTAATATCGTTGCCCAGAACCATGTCCAGTTTGGCATTGATCAGTTGTCCGGCACAAACCCTGTCCAGCCCTGCGTGGGCGGCAAGGATTTTTTGCGTCATGGTCATTCCCATCACTGAACACCTCCTTTCGTCATATTCTGAAAGGCGCTGAGCAGGGCGTTGGTGCTGGCTTTCACCACATCGGTATCCGTGCCGGCTCCCCAGAACAGGGTGCCGTCCGCACGCTCTAAGCCGATATAGGAGGCCGCCACACTGCGGGACCCCTGTCCCTGCATACTGTGCTGGGTGAATACCTGCAGAGTATACTGCTCTCCCGTAAACGCACAGAGCGCATTGTTTATGGCACTGAGGGTGCCGTTTCCTTCGGCTTCCAGCTCGGTTTCCTTTCCGTCCTTCCGGAAGGTGATGTTGATCTTCACCGCATCGTTTTCCCGCTCAAAATCGAAATCGGCGATTTTGATGCCGCTGTCCAGATTCAGATACTGAGAAGTGAAGATTTCAAGGACTTCGTCGGGCTTCAGCTCCTTGTGCTGGTGGTCGGAAACCTCCTTGCAGATATAGCTGAAGTGCTCCCGCATCTTGGGCGGCAGATTGTAGCCGAAGGTCTGCTCCAGAAGGTAGCCGATGCCGCCCTTTCCGGACTGGGAATTCACCCGGATCACATCGGCGTCGTAGGTGCGGCCGATGTCCTTCGGGTCGATGGGAATGTAGGGCACATTCCATTCATGCAGATTGTTTTTGCTTCTGTATTTCATGCCCTTTGCAATGGCGTCCTGGTGAGAGCCGGAGAAGGCGGCGAACACTAAGGCTCCGGCATAGGGCGCTCTTTCGTAAACATGCATACGGGTGCAACGCTCGTAGGTTTCCACCAAAGCGTTCATATTTGAAAAGTCCAGTTTGGGGTCAACACCGTGAGAATACATATTCATGGCCAGGGTGATGATGTCCACATTTCCGGTCCGCTCCCCGTTGCCGAAGAGGGTCCCCTCCACCCGGTCCGCTCCTGCCAGCAGTGCCAACTCCGTGTCGGCAACGCCGGTGCCCCGGTCGTTGTGGGGATGCACCGACAGGGTGATGTGTTCCCGGTATTTCAAATTCTCGCTCATGTATTCAACCTGTGAGGCATAAACATGGGGCGAACTCATTTCCACCGTTACAGGCAGATTGATGATGACATTGTTCTCTTCGCTTGGCTCCAGCACATCCAGCACGGCGTTGCAGACCTCCAAGGCATATTCCGGCTCGGTGCCTGTGAAGGATTCAGGCGAGTATTCAAAGCGGAAGTTGCCTTCGTATTCTGCGGCGAGCTTTTTGACCAGCTTTGCGCCCTCTACGGCAATCTGCTTGATTTCTTCTTTGCTTTTTTTGAACACCTGCTCCCGCTGTGTCACACTTACCGAATTATAGAAGTGAATAATGGCGCTGGGCGCACCCTTGCAGGCATCAAAGGTCTTGCGGATGATGTGCTCTCTGCACTGGGTCAGGACCTGAATGGTCACATCTTCGGAAATCCGGTTCTGGTCGATCAGGGTTCTTAAGAATTCATATTCGGTTTCGCTGGCCGCAGGGAATCCGACTTCGATCTCCTTGAAGCCCACAGCCAGAAGGGTATTGTAGTATTCTAACTTTTCTTCCAGACTCATGGGGATCACGAGACTCTGATTTCCGTCCCGCATATCCACACTGCACCATACGGGCGGCTTTTCGATATGATCCTTCTCCACCCACTTGTTGTATTTTGCATCGACCGGGAAATAGCCCACCCGGTATTTGCTTGCATCCATCATGAACTTTTACTCCTTATCCTTCCTTATATTCCTTTTCTGCGATCACTTCCACCTCGACCAATGCGCCCTTGGGCAGGTCCTTTACGGCCACGCAGCTTCTGGCGGGCTTTTCGGTGAAATACTGGGCGTATACCTGGTTAAATGCGGTAAAATCGGCCATATTGCTTAGGAAACATACGGTTTTTACCGTTTTTTTCAGGGAAGAACCTGCGGCGGTCAGCACCGCTTCCAGGTTTTTACAGACCCGGTGGGTCTGCTCGGTAATGTTCTGACCCTCAATAAGTCCGCTTTCGGGATTCAGAGGAATCTGTCCCGAGGTAAAAACCAGATTGCCTGCAAGGACTGCCTGGGAATACGGCCCGATGGCCGCCGGGGCTTTGTCTGTCTGCACTTTTTGGCTCATATTCTTCTCTCCCTCCGGGTCCACACGATTTTAAAGCCTTCGTCACGCAGGGATCGGGTGATCAGATGTACATGGTCGAAATCCCTTGTTTCCATTTCAATGCGGAGGAAGCATCCGTTCACGCTCTCGGTGTTCCCCTTTTCATAATGTACGCCGGTCACATTTCCGCCGCAGTCTGCAATGATTCTGGAAATATCCTTCAGCTGTCCCGGTTTGTCAATCAACTCAATAAGAAGGCTGGAGGAACGGCCGGAATTGATCAAGCCCCGGTCGATCACCCGGGACAGACTGGTCACATCGATGTTTCCGCCGGAAACAACGGCAACCACCCGTTTCCCTTTCAGGTCGAATTTGCCGGTCATCACCGCCGCAACCGCCGCGGCTCCGGCACCCTCTGCAATCATTTTCTGCTTTTCGATCAGGGCAAGAATGGCGCTGGCGATCTCGTCGTCGCTGACTAAAGCGATCTCGTCAACATATTCATTCACAAGGGCGTAGGTGTTTTCGCCCGGCTTCTTCACGGCAATTCCGTCTGCAATGGTGGAAACCGAGGGAAGGCAGGCGATTTCCCCTTTCTGAACCGAATTGTGCATACTCGGTGCCCCGGCGGCCTGTACGCCGTAAATCTTTATGGAAGGACGGATATGCTTGGCCGTATAGGCGATGCCGGAGATCAGTCCGCCTCCGCCCACGGGAACCACGATGGCGTCAATGTTGTCCAAGTCGTTCAGTATTTCAAGGGCGATCGTCCCCTGTCCGGCAATCACATTTTCATCGTCAAAAGGATGGACGAAGGTGTATCCCTCCTTTTCTTTCAGCTCCAGTGCTTTTTGGTAAGCGTCATCGTAGCAGCCCTCCACAAGACATACCTCTGCGCCGAAGCCTTTGGTGGCCTCCACCTTGGAGATCGGTGCGCTGTCGGGCAGGCAGATCAGAGATTTGATTCCGTTTTTGGTGGCTGCAAGTGCAACACCCTGTGCATGGTTGCCTGCCGAGCAGGCAATGACGCCTTTTTTCTTCTCTTCATCGGAGAGCATGGCGATTTTATAGGCCGAGCCTCTGACCTTGAAGGAGCCGGTGATCTGGAGATTTTCGGGCTTCAGGTACAGCTCGCACTCCGGAGCGATACCAAAGGCTCGGACCACATTGGTTTCCCGGATAATGCTTTTCAGCACCGTTTGTGCATTAAAAACCTTGTCAAGAGATAACATTCTGAATTCCGCCTTTCTGATTCTTGTTTTTGGGGGGCCGGCGGTTGCTTTCAGGGCATCCTGAAATTTCCCGCATATCCGGCATCGATCGTTTTACTGCCTCGCTTCGTTTCAGAAGCTTGAACTATACAAAGTATTCTGGTGTTGGGGCGCCTCGTTCCTCTGAAAAACAGCCCGCCAAGGGACATACTTTGCATTCCCTTGAGGCGAAACAAAACCCGCCCCAAAGCCATGGATTGCTTTGAGACGGGTGCAAACACAAATTCAGCACTCGCGGTACCACTCAAATTGCGGATACGGAATCCGCCACCTCTTTGAAGTCAAACAACTTCTATGCCCTGACGCGGCATCTGCGGGAAGCGCCTACTGGGTGTTGAAACCTTTGGGACCTCCGGCTCCGAAGGGATGGGAAATCTGCAGTCCTCTACCGGAATCGCACCCTCTCCGGCTCTCTTTGAAATTCGTTGCAGTCTCCGTCTTCATCAACGCCTTTTTGAAATCGAAGTCAATAAACCTCTATGCACTGTCGTAGCATACACGGAACACCCTACACACTTACGCTTCAGGCTTCAGGCTCGGAAGTGAGAGGACAAGGATACTTTACATACCGACTTGCAGCGACCGTCGGCTCTCTGCGATGCGTTTTCCCCAGGCCATTCTTCGTCACAGCCCCTATAATATTAAATTTTCGATCATTTTATCATAGTTAAGCAAGAATTTCAAGAGGCTTTTGAAAAAACATTGCGGTCTTTTCATGATGCTTTTGTTACAAAATGTTTTTTAGGCCTTTTTCGGCTTTTTATGCGAAACAGGGCCGGAAGCCCGGCAAGAGCACTCCTGTTCTGCTGACCGCTCCCGTTTCGTCCGAAGGAAGGGCTATTTTTCAATGGAGCCGATGAAATTCCGAAGGCGCTCGCAGGGGCAGTCGGCAGAGAAGGCGGTTTTGCTGTCGCCGTCAAAGGCCACCACGCCCTCGTGCATGAACAGGATCCGGTCGGCGACCTCGGCAGCAAAGCGCATTTCGTGAGTCACCACGATCATGGTCATGTTGTCGGTGGCAAGAGAGCGCAGAACATTCAGCACCTCTGCGGTCAGCTCCGGGTCCAGCGCCGAGGTGGGTTCGTCAAAGCAGAGCACATCCGGGGACATAGCTAAGGCTCTGGCAATGGCCACCCGCTGCTGCTGACCGCCCGAAAGCTGGCAGGGATAGGATTTTTCCCGGTCAGCCAAGCCCACCTTCCGCAGGAGCTTTCCGGCATTTTCTTCGATTTCCTCGTAGATTTTCTTTTTGTTTGCCTTGAAGTCGGCACGCTCCTTGGCTAAAAGCTTCGGAGCCAGACAAAGGTTTTCAAACACATTGTACTGAGGAAACAGATTGAAATTCTGAAAAACCAAGCCGAAATGCAGGCGCTTTTTCCGTATGGCCGCTTCGGAGGCTCTTTGGCGGTCGGCGGAATCAAAAAGCAATTCGCCCTTCAGATACATCTTCCCTTCGTCGGGGCTTTCCAAAAAATTCAGGCACCGCAGAAGGGTGGTCTTTCCCGAACCGGAGGAGCCGATGATGGCAAGGGTTTCGCCTTTTTCCAGTTCAAAATCGATGCCCTTCAGCACTTCCAGATTCTCAAACTTCTTTTTGAAGCCCTTGATTTCCAGTAAAGCCACAGCAACTCCTCCTTTCTCAGTTGAAATAATTCAGCTTCTTTTCCAGACGGTTCAGAAGAACGGTCAGAATGCCGCTGAACGCAAGATAATACACAGCCGTGAAGAACAAAGGCCAGATGATGCCCGAAACCCCTCTTGTTCCCTTGATGAAGGCTTCGCCCTTCCAGATGATCTCCTGCAGGGCGATGATCCGGGCAAGGGATGTATCCTTGACCAAGGTGATGATCTCGTTAGCCATAGGCGGAACGATGCGCTTGATCATCTGCAAAAGCGTGACCTTGAAGAAGATCTGCCCTTTGGTCAGACCCAACACCTGTCCCGCTTCCTGCTGACCCTTCGGTACCCCCTGAATGCCGCTCCGGTAGATCTCCGAAAAATAGCAGGCATAATTCAGAATGAAGGCTACGGCGGCGGCAATAAACCGCCCGTTATCGCCGCTTCCCCAGATGTTGTTCTGAAGGATCAGACCGGGGAAATAGAAGATGATCATCAGCTGGATCATCAGAGGCGACCCCCGGACGATCCAGACGATCACCTTGAAGAGCGCCGAAAGAGGCCGGAATTTGGACATGGTGCAAAGAGCGATCAGCAGTCCCAGGGGAATGGCACCCAGCAGCGTCACAAAGAAGAGCTTTAAGGTCTGCACAAAGCCGGTGTTCAATTCGCTTAAAACAACGAGAAAGGTCTCCTTCCCCGACATTTCGGGCACGGTGATCCGACAGTCCGCCTGGGCCTTGCCGTCAGAAGAGCGGACGGTGATGGTGGTCTCGCCGGAAGAAAGCACCGTGACCTTGCCCCCGGAAGTGACCGTGGCCACCTTCGGGTCACTGCTCTGGAAGGTCAGCTTGGTGTTGACCGCATTCTCCGGCCAGACCGTAACCTCCAGGGTACTCTGGGTGTTCCGTTCCAGGGTCAGAACCTCCTGCTTGAAGGAAAGGCTCCGGACCAATACCATATCCTGTGTCAGGGTGATCTTTCCCTCTTCAAATGACACCCCAACCGGTTCGTAGGCGGCGTTTACCGCCCCGACGGCTGAAAAATCCAGCCGGTAGTCTCCCTTGGAAACGCCGTCTGCCACTTTAAAGCGCAGTTCGGCCAGAGTGCCCCCTTCAAGGCAGTCCTCCGTTGCCAGAAAAAGAATTTCATCCCCCTCTTCTCCTTGAAACACCGTGGCTTCCCTGACGGCTGCGCTCTCCACGGCCGTAAGAGTGAATTTGTCCTTTTCATAGGTAACTTTTATTTTCAGGGAGGTAAAACCGGGATTCCGGGTGAACACCAACGGCACCGTCACGGTATCGTCCGTTCCGCTTGCCGTTTCACCGGCGGAAAGCTGTATCGTCCCTTCTGCCGCCGCAAAGATTCCCAAAGACCACAGAACCACAAGGGAAAATAAGAGCCATATCCCGATTTTCTTTAAATACTGCACTCTGTTTTTCATTCCGCCTCCGAAAAATCACAACAAATCCAAACGCCGGAAAAAGAGCGTGTGCCCACGCTCTTTTCCGTATTTCAAAAGAGAAAACTTAACCGATCAAAGAGGCCTGCACGCCGTAGGTTTCGGCAATCTCCTGCAAAGTGCCGTCTGCCTTGCACTTGGCAAAGAACTCATTCCACTTGGCCGTCAGGTCGGAACCCTTCCGGAAGCCCACGCCGTACTGTTCGCTGTTCAGCTTCACGGTGTAGGTGAGATTCTCGTAGCTGGTGCCCTCGCCCACCATGGCGCCGGCCATCAGCGAGTCAATGATGGCGGCATCGCAGGTGCCTGCGGCCACTTCCATCACGGCCGTGGTCTGATCCTTCACTTCGGTATAGTTGAAGCCGTTCTCCACAGCCATGACCTTTCCGGCAGAGCCGACTTCCACGGCGAATTTCAGGTCCTTGCAATCCTCGGCAGTTTTGTACTGCTCGGCCTTATCCTTGGGCAGAATCACGATCTGCGCATTGTTGCAGTACGGTTCGGTGCAGTTCATGGCGTCGGTGACTTCGTCGTTCAGCGTCATGCCGTTCCAAACGCAGTCGATGGACTTGCTGTCCAACTCCATAACCTTCTTGCCCCAGTCGATGACGGTGAACTCTACCGTCACACCGATGTATTCGCCGAACTTCTTGGCCATATCGGCGTCAAATCCGATCCAGTTGCCGTCTTTGTCCTGATAGTCCATGGGCGCAAAGTCGGTGATGCCGACCACCAGCTTGCCCTTGTTCTTTACATAGTCCAGATCGGTCTGGGCGGGGGCAGAGGGCGTGCCGGAGGTTCCGGGCGTTGTGGTTCCGGGTGCAGCAGTGGTACTGCTTCCGCAGGAGGCGCACAGCCCCACCATGCCCACGGCCATGAATACTGCCAGTAAAAGTGAAATGATCTTTTTCATTGCTTGAAGTCTCCTTTAGTTCTTTATCGCTTTATTGCTTTACCGCTTTACTTGACTAAAGCTGATGCCAGTATCCTAACATACATTTTTGCTTTTGTCAATAGGTTTTTGGAAAAAATCCGAAATTGTTTCTCTGTGTCATAAATAGATATGGTCAATAAGATCTTTGCGAAGGTTTTGCGATTGTGCATAGAACAGATTTTTCGGTAGACTTCTTTGGCAAAACGAAGTCAAAACGAATTGGATCTGGCGGGGATAAGCCGTTTTTTCGGTGCAAACGGATAAACGGTGTATACATAATTGGGGGGAGAAAAATGGTTTTCCGGGGGACGATTTTCTCTGCGTTTTGAAAAATGAACATTTGACAGGGGAAGAATCTGCCTGTAGCCTGTTGACATTTCAACAAGTTTGTAGTATACTGGCCCGGAGCTTGTTGAGTTTTCAACAAGCTGAGGGGGTCGAATATGAAAGAACGATTCGAAATATTTACAGTGCTGATTGCCAAGATCAGCCGGAATATCCGCAAGCTGAAGAATCAGGAGATGGCGGAGTACCATTTGAAAAGTCCCCATATTTCCTGCTTGTATTACCTGTATTCCTCGGAATCCATGACGGCTACCGAGCTGTGCGAGAAATGCGAAGAGGATAAGGCCACCATATCCCGATCCCTCGACTATCTCGAAAAAAACGGATACCTGACCTGTCCGGCCCAGTGCGCCAAACGGTATAAAAGCCGTCTGGTTCTGACCGAAAAGGGAAAAGAGGTGGGGAAGAAGGTTTTTGAAAAGGTGAATCAGGTTCTGGATGAGGTCAGCATTGCATTTTCCGAAGAGGAGCGCGTGGCGTTTTTTCAGAATCTGAAAACCGTCAGCGACAATCTGGAAAGATGCGCAAAAACACTTGACAGACTGTCAGGGAAGGACTGAGATCCCAAACGGGATGGGAGTATTCCCGCCTGCGGTCACCGAAACGATTACTGTGAGGAAAAGGAATGTTCGTACTAAATTCCGAAATGGCCGGTCATGCGGAAAAAGAGGCCAATCCCCTGTATCCCGTGCCCCGACTGATGACCGGTAAGGAGCTTGAAAAACTGTATTACAGAATAGGAGATGTTCAATGAGAAAATTAAGGATCGTGACCGATTCTTCGTCGGATATTCAGGCGTTGCAGTATGCCGATTTTGCATACTCGCCCATGAAGCTGATCGCCGGGGAAAGAGAGTTTGTGGACAGCGAGAGCCTGAATGTGGACGAAATGGTGGACTTTTTCGGTCAGTACAAGGGAATATCCCGATCCTCCTGCCCCAATGTGGCGGACTGGCTGGAGGCCTTCGGAGAGGCGGATGACATTCTGTGCGTGACCATTACCAGCGCCCTTTCGGGAAGCTACAACACCGCCTGCGCCGCAAAAAGTGTGTACGAGGCCGAAAACGAAGGAAAAAGAGTGTTTGTGCTGGATACCCTTTCCACAGGTCCGGAAAGCCTGTTGATCATCCAAAAGCTGGAGGAATACGCCCGGAGCGGAATGCCCTATGAGGAGATTTGCGAGCAGATTACTCAATACCGCCAAAAAACGGGACTGGTGTTTATGCTGAAGTCTTTACGGAACCTGTCCAACAACGGCAGAGTTTCCCCGCTGATCGCCCGGATCGTGAGGATGGCCGGCATCTGCCTTGTGGGAAAGGCCAGCGACGAAGGAACCCTGGACATCCTGCATAAATGCAGAGGGGAGGCCCGGTCGCTGAAGCTGGTGGAGGAGGCTTTGGAGGAGCTTGGGATGAAGGAGGGCAGAGTGAGCATCGGTCACTGCCAGAACGAACCTGCCGCATTGCGGTTGAAGGACATGATCCAGAAGAAATTCAGAAAAGCGGAAATTGAAATATACAGCTTAAGAGGCTTATGCAGCTTTTATGCGGAAAAAGGCGGACTGCTCGTAGGCTTTGAGAAGATATAGGTTTTTGCAGGGAGGTGCGGTATGACCGGACAGGAAATCGGAGAATTGCTTGAAAAACAGAGAGCATTCTATAAAAGCGGAGCGACGGTACCGGTCGCATTCCGCAGGGAACAGCTGAAAAAACTGTATGCTGCGGTAAAAAAATATCAGAAGGAAATCGAGGACGCGCTCAAAGCCGACTTAGGGAAAAGCCCTTATGAAGGCTTTATGTGTGAAAGCGGTCTGGTGCTTACCGAAATTTCCTATATGCTGAGGCATGTAAGAAAATTTGCAAAGAGAAAAAGGGTGCACACCCCTTTGGCACAGTTTCCTTCCCACAGCTTCCGGCAACCGGTGCCCTATGGGAATGTGCTGATTATGAGTCCCTGGAATTATCCCTTTCTTCTGACCCTGGATCCCCTGACCGACGCAATCGCCGCCGGCAACACGGTCATCCTGAAGCCCAGCGCCTATTCCCCGGCCACTGGCAGAATCGTGGAAAAGATGATCGGAGAGTGCTTTGCCCCCGAATATGTGGCGGTGGTCCGGGGAGGAAGAGCGGAGAACCAGGCACTTTTGGACCAGAAGTTCGATTTTGTATTTTTCACCGGCAGTCAGGCTGTGGGCAGGGAGGTGCTTCGTCACACCGCAGAGCATCTCACGCCCGCCGTTCTGGAGCTTGGCGGAAAAAGCCCCTGTATTGTGGATTCAAGCGCTTCTGTCCGGCTTGCGGCCAGAAGGATCGTTTTCGGCAAATTTCTCAACTGCGGCCAGACCTGCGTGGCTCCCGACTATGTCCTCTGCGAGCGTTCGGTCAAGGACGAATTTATAAAGGCCCTTTGTGCGGAAATTCAGAGGCAATACGGGGACTGTCCTCTTGAAAACAAGGATTATGGACGAATCATCAACGAAAAGCATTTCAACCGTCTTTGCGGCCTGATTGACGAAAAGAAGGTGGTGTTCGGCGGCAAGACCAATCCCGCCACCTGTCAGATTGCTCCCACGGTCATGGATTCCGTAACCGAAGAGGACGCCGTTATGGGCGAGGAAATTTTCGGCCCCATCCTGCCGATTCTGACCTTTTCCGATTTTGATGCCGTGGTGGAGGAACTGAAGACCCGGAAGAAGCCGCTTGCGCTGTATCTGTTTTCCAACGATAAAAAGCACATTCGGCGGGTGACGGCCGAGCTTTCCTACGGCGGCGGCTGTATCAACGATGTGGTCATTCACCTGGCGACAAGCGCTATGGGATTCGGAGGCGTGGGCGAAAGCGGTATGGGCGCTTACCACGGGAAAGACGGCTTTGAAGCCTTCTCTCATTCCAAATCCATTGTGGACAAAAAGACCTGGCTGGATCTGCCCATGCGCTATCAACCCTATAGGAGCGGATTCTATGAAAAGCTCCTGCATCTGTTCCTGCGGTGAGAAGGAAGAAGCCCTCAAAATGCTTGCGCTTTGGGCTTGGCGGTCAGAACCCGCCGGGCGTCATTCCGCCTTTCGGCTTTGCGGTTTGCTTTTCTATTGGGGCTGTCGCTTTCAGCCGTTCCTTCTCTTTTCCGGCTCCCGGCAAAGCCGCCCGCCGGACATACTTTGAATTTGAATATTCCGCAATACCCCTTTCGGATTCTTGTCCGAATAAAAAAAGAGCTGTCCCAAACGCTTTGAAATCTGCGTTTTGGACAGCTCTTTCGGCCTCTGAAATTTCAGAAGCCGGAACGGTCGTTTCCGCTGTTCCCCGGATGCACCCACCGTTGTTCTTTTATGGGAACATAGCCGTAAAAGCGCCCCTTCCCGTTGCTTTTCCGGTCAGCTCTGCGCAGGGGCAACCACCGAGAAGAAGCCCTGCTTCCGTAAGGAGGCGCAGGCCCGGCGGGCTTGGGGCAGTCCGGGAAACAGACCGTAAACCGAGGCGCCGCTTCCGCTCATCAGCGCCCCCCAGGCACCCAACCGAAGCAGTTCTTTTTTGAGAAATTCGGCGTCGCTGTTCTGGGGAAAAATCACCTCTTCAAAGGCGTTGAAGAGCAACCGGCAGATTTCCCGCCGATCGCCTTGAGACAGAGCTCTGCAGAGGGGCAGAGCGCTTTCCGAGCCGCAGTAGCCGATGCTGTCTAAGGTTTTGTAGGCCGCAGGAGTGGAGGAGCCCTTGCTTCCGATGGCAATCACCGGAATCAGATCGGAAAGGGGCGTACTTTCCTCAAATACCTCACCGATGCCCGTGGCGCGGACGCAGCCTTTCCGGATGCAAAAGGGAATATCGGCACCCAACTCTGTGCCCAGAGCGCACAGCTCACTAAGAGAAAAGGGATCATCAAACATCCGGTTCAGACCGAGAAAGACGGCCGCAGCATCGGCGCTTCCTCCGCCCAGTCCCGCCGCCACGGGAATGTGTTTTTCCAAGTGCAGGTCAAGCCCGCCCTTTTTGTTTGCCTGCCGGAGAAACAGTTCGGCGGCCCGGTAAGCCACATTGGTTTCATCGGTCGGAATGTACTTTTTCTGACAGGTCAGACGGATTCCTTCGCCCTCGGGGCGGTAGTCAAGGATCAATTCGTCACAGAGCCCCACGGTTTGCATCACCGTGTCCAAAAGGTGGTAGCCGTCCGCCCGCCGTCCGGTGACTTCGAGAAACAGATTGATTTTGGCCGGCGCACAGATCTTCAGTTGGTTTTCCATAAGCATCCTCATTTTTACCCGGTGGATGGGACATATTCCCGCTTTTCGGTTCGTTTTGGAGTATGTTTAGTATAGCATGAAAAAGAAAAAACTTCAAGAGAGTGGTTGACGAAACGAAAAAATAGTTGTATACTGGAAAAGAAAGAGCGTTGCAGTGATCGGGAGAGGAGAGAGGAATGTTTACTAAAATTTTGAATGTGATTTCTCCCGTATTGTACGGCATTGCGCTGGCCTATCTGCTCAGTCCCATACAGAACTTTTTTGAGGATAAGCTTCTGCGCTTTCCCTCCAAGAAAAAGTGGCAGAAATCCTTGAAAAGAGGGCTGGCCGTGGTCATGACCATGCTGGTTCTGGCTGCGGTCGCAGCGGCGGTCGTACTGATTTTTGTGCCCGGAATTGCTACCTGTGTCGAGATGCTGAACAACAATCTGGGCGAATATCTGAACAAGCTGAACCAGAATCTGGACGGCTATCTGGAGGATCATCTGAATCCCGACGGCGTGTGGGGAAAGCTCTATGCCTATCTGAAAAAGGCTTTGGATGTGGACGAAAACAAAACACTGCTGAGCCAACTGACCCCCAAAATTGCCGAATGGCTGACCGGGTTGCTTTCTTCCGAAAATCTGATGAAGATCTTTTCGGTGGGCAGTTCTGTGGTATCGGCGCTGATCGACACGGTGGTGGTCCTGATTTTCACGGTCTATCTGCTGATTTCCAAAGAGCGGCAGGCGGCAAGGGTCAAGAAGCTGTTGGCGGCATTTTTCAAGCCCGAACGGGTAGAAAGAATCTACCGTTTCGGAAAAATGACCGACGAGCGGGTGGGCAGATACCTGCGGGTACAGGTGCTGGATTCCATACTGGTGGGCATTGTTTCCTATATTGTGTATGTGATTATCGGGTTGCCGCTGGCGCCCTTGCTTGCCTTGATTTCGGGCGTGACCAATATTATTCCTTATTTCGGGCCCTTTATCGGCGGCGTGCCCAACGGTCTGCTGGTTCTGCTGGTGGCACCGGAAAAGCTGTTGCCCTTTATCATTTCGGTGCTGGTCATTCAGCAGATCGACGGAAATATTCTGGTGCCGATCATACAGAGCAACAATATGCAGATGGACACCTTCTGGGTGCTGGTAGGCATTACCGTTATGGGCGGATTCTTCGGATTCCCCGGAATGATTGTGGGCGTGCCGTTTTTCGCCGTTCTGTATGTACTGGTGAAAGAAAAAGCGGAGGCTCGGCTCCAGAAAAAGAATCTTCCGGTCTCCACCGATTCCTATCTGACTTATGCCCATGAGCACAAGACCGAACATCCCACGCCTCCTTTGGTGCGTACCTATCGGAGGATCCGGAACTGGGTGCTGGTGAAGACGGGGCGCCTGAAGCCGGCAGAGGAAGAGGAATCGGAGCAGATCTCCTTTGAGGACCTGTCCAAGGTGGCCAAGGCGGCAGAGGAAACCAAAGCGGCAGAGGAGGCCAAGGCGGCAGAGGAGGCCAAAGCAGAGAAACGGGCGAAGGAGAAGCCGGAAGAGGATCTTCTGGATTCCTGCAAAGACAAGGCCCGGAAGGTTGCGGACAGGGTGAAGAGCAAGCATCGGAACGGAAAGAAAAAGAAATAGAAGTAGAAACAAAAGGATATAAAAAGAGGGGCTGTTAAAAAACTCGATGTTTTTTACAGCCCCTCAAAATATCGGTGGGGATTTCGGCATTTTTGATGGGATCTTGGTCGGTTTTGCCCTCCATTTTGTAGAAATTTCGGTGGAGGTTGCGGCAAAATGACGGCTGAAAGCCGTCAAGACCAATGTCGTCGGGGATGTTAAAAAATCTTTCGGAATTTTTTAACATCCCCGGTTTCATTTCGGAATGGTTGAGGAATTTTCAGGATTCGGCTTTGGGCAGAAGAGTGCTGGAGGAGGCTAAAATCAAAAGCGCATCCACCCGCCCGCTTTCCACGAGCTGTGCGGCAAAGTCCAGATTTCCCCGTATATCCACGGTGATCAGGTTGTAGTGCTGAGCAAGAAAGGAAAGGGTGCTGTGGGCATAGCTGTCCTTCAGAACCAAAAGCGTGGGACGCTCCTCTCCCTCCTTTTCGATTTTCACCACGGGCGTGGTCACCGGCGCCACAAAGGAATCGTAAGCCGTTCCCTCGTAGTCGGGCTCCAGAGCCGCCCGGTCATAAAGACTGTGGGAGACGCTGTCAACCTCCCCGTTGGCCTTGCAGAAGGAGACCGTGTATTCCTCGTCCCCCTCATAGCGCAGATAGGTCAGAGCTTCTCCTTCAAGGAAAAACAGTCCTGACCGATTGTAGTAGGTGCCGCAGAAATTTTCCATAACGGTTTCGGGGCGATAATCACGGAGCGGCGCCGGGGATCTGCCGAAGGCTCGCAGAATTTCTGCACTGGCATAGTAGGCCCCCAGAGCGGTCCAGTGGTGATCGGTGCGGAAATAGATGTTTTCTTCGTCATGAGCACTCAGCGTCTTTGACAAATTCAGATAGGTGTAGCTTTTATTTTGAAAGGCACTGTCGATCAAGGCTCTGTTGGATGCAAGGAGGGTCGTATCCATAAAAGGGGGACATTTCTTCTTCAGCACCTCACTGCTGTTGCCGGGTACAGCGATCACGGCGGG
>ULVD01093717.1_pt1 | contig 26444 bp, 20 predicted proteins | sample 1959101 | NCBI WGS metagenome assembly ULVD01 (sample SAMEA4835777, study PRJEB28245) | human gut metagenome | biome: gut microbiome; material: fecal sample | place: Denmark | collected 2008
GTAACGCTCTTAATCATGGTGTCAACGTTGTCAAGAAGACCTGAGATAGCTTCACCATCAACATCAGTAACTGCAAATTTCTCACCTGCTTTCTCAGCAGCCACAGCGGCCGTAATAGAAGCTTTATCTGTGGCAGTATATCCAAGTTTTGCCATTGCCGCCTCACCAGCTGCTTTCTTGTCGTTATCAGCTTCGTTATATGCTTTAAGAGCAGCAACAGCAGCATCATAATCAGCCGTCTTTAAAGTAACACCCTTCGCACTTGTCTTTGTTCCTTCTACTGTAAAGATTTTACTGTTATACTCATACTGTGTTGTTTCTTCAACAACAGTTCCGTTTGTACCAGCAGCACTTGCGCTACCAGCGGTTCCTTTTGCAACTTCTGTTGTCTTACTTAAATACAAATCAGGATCCCAAGCAGTTGTTTTGATTGTTACATCAATACCCTGAGCATTGTTTGCACCCAACTGCAAGTACTGATCTTTATAAGAACCATCCAGCAATTTCTTACGGTTGAACTCTGTATCTGTATTGATTCTCTCATACTCAGATTTCAAAGTATCAATTTCATCCTGAATTTTCTGGAAATCGTTCTCAGCTTTTCCGTCTAATACGCCGGAGTTAGAAGCCTGAACAAGAAGCTCACGAGTTCTCTGCAAAATTGCATGCTGCTGATCCATAGCACCTTCAGCTGTCTGAATAAGAGAAATACCATCCTGTGCGTTGTCAGATGCACGATTCAAGCCGCGAACCTGAGCTCTCATTTTCTCAGAAATAGCAAGACCTGCTGCATCATCCGCTGCACGGTTGATTCTGTAACCACTGGAAAGTTTCTCAGTAGATTTAGCCAAGTTGTTTCCTACGATTCCTAACTGTCTGTTAGCGTTCATTGATGTAATGTTGTGTTGTACGATCATAATGATTACCTCCTTGTAATACACCGCAATTCCTTTTGCGGTTTGTTTTTAATTTTTTGTTATAATATCGAGAGGAGTGGCTTCCATCACAGCGGGCCCTGCCATGATTTCTCGCCCGCTCCGCTCGTTACTATCGTCTGTTTGGAAGTGTATTATCTTCCTGACACTATATATATCGGATAGACATCAACATACTTAACCCCTAAATTAAAATTTTTTTATTTTTTTAATTCAGCCTGTATTTCATGGTACAAAAGATCCGCTGCATATGTATAATCTGCCCGCTCAATCGCATCAAAAATCGGATTAATCAATGGGGCTGTGCTCCTATTTGTACCAAGTTTTGCTACATTTGCCATAAACAAGTCCATGCCGTCTGCAATTTCATTCTGATAAAAGCAAACCGCCTTTGGTTGCATTCGTCACAGTAATCGATGGGTAAAGGGCAATCATCTTTTCAAACCATTCCTTAAATGCCATCCAGTCCATTCGCGAATATACCTTATCTCCATAATAACCGTCTGTTTCAATTCCGCTCGCGTCTCCATAATATTCTTTTTTCCCATTTGTATGAGATGAACCATCAGATGCATATGCCAATTCCTGCACGTTTCTGCATCATCAAAATCTGCTCATGGTCAAATCCCCAGATTTTCTTTGCGGTATTCCGGTTTAAAAATTCAGTTCTTGTATTGAAAGACCCTAATACGGGAATCATATTACTCCTCTCATCTTCAAAACAAAATAAACCTTTTCCTGCATCCACACTAGCAACCAAGTCCGGTATCACCTGATGGGAAAGCAGCGTTGGCAGTGCAGCATCCGCACACCAAATCAGTGCATGTCCCTTCGCCTCTTTTAAATCTTCCACATTCTTCTCTAACGATGGACCCGCAGACACTAATATAACCGGAATATCTGCATTTCCCTTTCGGTAAAGACGCCTTAATGGAACTCCTTTTGTCATGTTCGGGAAATTCGCAATTTGGTTTCGTATCATCGCCACCGTAAAACGCTTTAACGGTGCTCTCATAAACGTAATATCATCACATATTTTCTGGCAGATTTCCTGCACTTCTAAAAATTCTTCCTCATACCAGTCCACATAACCCGGATGCACCGCAAGCATTGTCTCCTCCACCCAGTCATCATCCAGTAAATCTTTCGCAGTACAAGAAAATTTAGCATGCTCCGATGCCTGAAAAATTTTCACACGGTGGCATTTCACCGCTTTTTTATACAGATTACTTGTTCGCATCTGTGAAAACACTAAGTTTTCCGGCTCATAAACTAATATCTGCCCCGGCACCTTTTCGATAAGTTCCAACACAATCCGGCAGTCCCCCATGCCAAACAAAATGATATTTTCCGTCCGTTTTGACACCACTTTTTCGCACTAGCATGACGCCGCAACCGCTCCATCATACATACTTCCAAGATGTCTTTTAAGTCCATCTCTTTCTAAAACCGGAACCGGATGACCGTCTTTTGCCCGCAGGATGGTTCCCTTTATATCCATCTATTTTCTCCCTTCATAAAAGAATCTAGGACAGGTGAATAACACCTGTCCTAGTCTGTCTAATGACTTATTGCTTTTCATTGAAATAATACGACTGCTCCGGTCGATGTGAATTTGCCATATTCTGATAATAACGTGATGCCGTCTGACTGTTCACATGATAATCATGTATCTGCTTGCGCTTTGACGCAAGATAGATTTTGAAACGTTCACTATTCTGCGCTTCCAGTGCCTGAATCCGCAGGCCCAAGTCCGATACCACAGAAATCAATTTCTGCATCGTAACAATCTCTGTCAAATATTTTTTTTTGTGAACCGTGATTTCTTTTTCAACCTTCTTAAACAGAGCATCAAAACCTTCATCAATCTGATTCAGTTCATCGATTTGTCTTCCTTTTTCATCTAAATGTTCTTGAAAACGGTCGTAATCGACGTCCTCCTGTTTTAGAATTACTTCCTGTTCTTTTGTCTGTTCCAGAATCTGTTGCAAAATTTTTTCTTTTCTTTTCAGCACATCCACCATCATTCTCACATAGACACTATTGTTTGAATTCATTGGCATCCCCTCACATCTGTCCTGCCGGTTATTTTGCACCGGCAGCTTTCTTCATTACTTCCTTCCAAGTGTCACGCATCTCACGGATATACTTCAGAGCATCTTCAATCACATCAATCTCTTTGCTCATGTTCCCCTCTACGAGACGTCTGTAAATATAATCGTACACGCGGTCAAAATCTTCCCACACCGAGTACTTATGATCAAGTGTAACGCGGAGTTCGGAAATAATCGCCTGTGCTTTTTTCAGATTCACATGCGCCTTTTCCATATCCTTCTTTTCAATTGCCACAATTGCAATGTTGCAGAATTTAATCGCCCCATCGTAAAGCATCAACGTAAGTTCTGCCGGCGATGCCGTCAAAATAGCATTCCGCTGATATGCATTAATCGTATTTTGATTCATACTCAAACTTCTCCCTTATTTTTATCAATTACCAAAAAGACTTGACATAGAACTCTGCTGTGACTGCAGTTTCGCAAGTGCAGTTTCCATTGCTGTAAATTTGCTGTAATAACTGTCTTCCATCTCTGCCAGTCTGTCTTCCCAGTCCTCAATCTCATCGTCATACGATTTCACATCGCTCTTCATCTTGATATCATTGTAGAAAGTCAAGGAACTGCTGTATTTCGTTGCCGACATCTTCTGGCTCATAGTCTCACGAAGTTTACCAAAAACACCGGTCAATGTTGCAATTACAGCATCCGGATCTTCATCAAGTGCTTTTTTTAGTTTATCATCTTTTGCTGAATATACAGAATCATCCGCATCTCCATAAATATGGAGCAGACCACCTTCCGTATAATCCGTTGATGTGATAATACCAAAACTGGAAAGTGCATATGTTTTGCCATCATATTCAACTGTTGACATCATAGCTGAACGCATTGAACTCATAATGCTGCTCAATGTTGAATCACTGCGAAGCAGGGAGTTTTTAATCTTATCCTCCCAAAGTTTCACATCGTCATCTGACATTGCCTCTTTTTCCTCACTGGTCAATGGCTCATAACCTTTGGCAGAATCCGCATTGTAAAGTGTGTTCATTTCCTTCATTACAGAATTATATTCTTTCAGAAAACTCTTAATGGAATTATAAACACTCTCCGTATCATTTGTTACAGAGAAAGTAATTGGCTCATCTGTTTTTGTCAATCCGGTCAGTGTGATATCCAATCCATTCGCTGAAACAACGGCTGAAGAGGATGTAAGCTCTGCCCCGTTCAAAATAATCTTGCTGTCAGAAGCTTCAATCAACGCCATTCCCTTTGGAATCGTGGAATTACTGCTATCATTTGCTCCACCATTAACCGTAACATTTCCATCTGCATCGACTGCGATATCAGCCATACCAAGTCCGGATAAGGCGGAACCTGCCAAAATCTCATCACGGTCAGAAATAGAAGCATAATCCTGTACATAGGAAGTAAGGCGTTTTTTTTCGCTCTCCTCATCTACGCCATCCATACCGGTAAAGGCGGTTACCGTTTCACCATAATATTTCTTTACTGCCTCTTCACTGAAATCAGCCATATCCGCTTCCGTCTTGCCGGAAAAAGCTGCTTCATTAATTTGCAGCTTCACATCGCTATCATTTAACTGCGTTCCAACATACGAAGTTGTATCAGCATCTGCCTGTTTTGCCACTGCTGCATCATAAGCCTCTTGTGTCTTACCCGGTTTCAGACTGCCATCTTCTTCAAAATAGGTGTCTTTTAACTTCTCTTTTGCCTTTTCTTCATACTCACTATACTTCTCACTGTAAATTTTTGCTTTTACGTAAGTCGTCGCAGCATTTTCCGCTGACGTTTTCTTCGTCTCATAGGAAAGCTTTGCAATCGTATTTAATGCACTGTTATAATCATCGGTTCCTACACCCGACGTCTGCAGTTTCTCCATTGCAGAATCAAACAGTTTCTTATTGCTGCTTGTCATACTGCTGTAACCGGCCGCATCGCAAAGTGCCTTTCTGCCATTCACCTCCGCATCCGTAATACCAGATGTCGTGATAGAAAAAGCATTTTCAAGACCACTTTCTTTACTGCTGATAAACAGACGTTTCTGTGCATCGTCAAAATTTGCATTTAAGCCCGCGCTCTGCAAAGCACTCGTGAAGTCTTTTAATGTAGTGTCTGCAGTAACAGCAAACTTTGTTGTCTTGGTACCAACTGTAATACTGATTTCTTTATTCAAAAGCGAAGAATCAATATCTGCCAATTTATCCGATGCAGATGCATCAATTTTAGCACCGGTCAGATACTGGGAAGTTGCGATGTTTTTAATTTTCATCGAATAACTTCCGTTTGCAGCAGCTGTCTTCGCTGCAACACTTGCCTTTGTCGCATCCGAAACTGTTGTTTTCTTTGTCTTATAAGCAGTAGATAACTGCATTTTAGACACAAAATTATTATAAAGACCTGTCAGCTTGGTATTCAACTCTGACCATTTAGTCTGTGTCCACTCTAGTTTTGTTTTTGCCTTCACTACTTTATTTTTCTTCATACTCTGGGCGGACATCAATTCTTTTACAATTGCCTCTGTATCCATACCGGATAATAATCCACTCATTCTGATTCCCATAGTGGTACCTCCTATCTTTTCTCATCTACTAAGATACCAGCCATCTCCCACATCTTCTGAAGCATATCCAAAGATTTTTCCGGTGGAATTTCACGGATGACTTCATCGGTATCCTCATTAATCACTTTAATCGAAACACGATTTGTCTCTTTGTGATACGAATACTCACAACGCGTATGCTCCATACGGCGGTTTGCGCTTTTTACCGCATCGTCAATCGTTGCTTCGCTTGGGTTATGCTCTTTGTTTCCACGGTTCTGATTCGTCGCTTCTCCGGATTCAGATACCGTTCTCACAACTGCAGAAGAAGCCTCGGAAACAGACTGCGCTGCAGTATGTGCACTTTCAACCGGTGCACGCTTAACCTTAACACTCTCTGTCGAGCTATAATTTGAATTAACACTACTAATACTTTCCATATCCATAATAACACCTCCGTGTGTAATAAAAAAGAAACGTTTTCCCTAACTTAAAGTAAATATCGGCTATCTTTTTAAAAAAATTAACCCCTTTACTAAAATTCGTAAAACGCTTCTTCTTTTGTCCTATTTATTTGTCTTTTAACAGCTCACCAAGTGCTGCCGGATTTACCGTATTGGCTGCCGCTGCATTTGCCTCCTGTATCTGTACAAAAAGTTCTTTGCGGTAAATCGGAACATCTTTTGGTGCGTTAATACCAATTTTCACCTGATCCCCTTTTACTTCCAAAACAGTGACTTCAATATTATCATTTAAAATAATAGATTCATTTACTTTTCTTGCCAGGGCTAACATATTAACATTCCTCCTTTTTCTCATTGAGGATGTCATATATTTTGTATTTCACCTCATAATCGTTATTCTCACAGATAATCTGGGCACCCTTTCTTGTGTCAGCATTCACAATAATCGGTGCTTTTAAATTCACTGACATCTGTTCAATCTGTTCCGGAACTGTCATTGTGACTAAAATCACAAGATTCTCTTCTGTCAATTCTCCAATATGAGAAAGCAGCTCGTCTTCAACAATCGGATTATAATCTTCCTTTATAATCCATGGTTTTACAACCGGAAGTGCTAAAGTTGGTTCCTCAACACTCTGTAACCAGGAAATGTTGCTGTTCTCTTTTTCACAGTCATATAAAATCGTGAATTTTTTATAATCAGCAAGCCCAATCAAACCGCGTTCAAAAGTAATGATTTTTTCCTCCGGTAAATCGACTTCCCCAAAAAATTTTGTTTTTACTAACATCCCAATTCCTCCTTATTAAATAAAGTTAAGCAGTGACTGACCGAGTATCTTCGTTGTCGCATTCAAAGTCGCCTGATACAAAAGGTCCGCCTCCGAGAAGTTTACATAAGCCTCTCCCAAATCTGCATCTTCATTATCGGATTTTGCTTCTTTTGTATCATTCTGCTGCTGTTCCAGTTTCGATTTTGTCATACTCATACGGTTATAACGGGAACCATGGTCAGCAAGTGCTACATTCAATTCATCTTTTGCTGACTGGCAGGTTGTAATTGCAGAGCCCAGCGCTTTTCCAAGCACCGTCTTCTGAAGCTGAATCTCTGTCTCAATCTGGCTCTTTAACTCATTGAGATTAGCCAATGTTGTTTTATCATTTTCATCACAGTCATTAATCCGCTTCTCCACAGACTTCAGATTGGCTTCCATCACATCCAAGTCGTTACAAATATTTGTAATATCAGAAATCGTTCTGCCAACTGCCAGATTAATGGAATCACAGCCTTCTGTATTAACTACCAAAGTCTGACTGAAATTAATCTGGTACATCATATTCTGAGTACCTGCTGTGCGGTAATTCGATACCTCTCCGGTTGTATTATCCACAGCCGTACAGTTAAAATAATGTTCCGGACGCACATCTTTTGCAGCAAATTCTGTTTTCTTGTAATCAGCACTCAAATCTTTTCCGGCACGAATACTGTCATAAACATCGTCTCCAAATACAAGTTCACCGGTTTCCGGAACAAAATACACCTCGTCAGCACCCGGATGCAGATGCTCATTATACTTTGTATCTGCTGCCACGCTCTTCGTAATTGCCGTAATCGTCTGCTGTGTTCCGGTCGAGTCTGTGTAGGTAAGTTTTACTGTCTGGTTATCATCTAATTTATCATAAGATAAAAGTGCACGGTGCGTCGTTGCAAACTCGGATGCCTGATTCGCATAATCCGCCGCACTGCTTCCCGCATTGTAAGACGCCTCTCCATATACATATTGATATTTATTAATGGTATTAATATCAATATTCTCTGTAATCGTATAAGTAGTCCCCGTCTCCTCTTTATCAAAAAGCATCGGCACATCGGTACGAAATCCTGTAAACAGATAACGTCCGGCATAATCCGCATCGGCATTCTGCTCATAGATATATTTTGAAAACTGCTTCAACTGTGTCACAATATCCGCGCGGTCTTTCTCATTATAAGTACCGGTAGCCGCCTGTGTGCAGTAATCAATCATATCCGTAAGTTTTTTATTAACAGTTTTCAAACAAGTTTCTGTCGCATCCATCCAGGATGTTGCATCCTTGATATTTGTCAGATACTGATCAATTTCTGCCAAAGTTGTACGATATTTGAGGGCACGTGCCGCAATCGTCGGATCATCCGATGGTCTCTGTATTTTTTTCTGCGTATTATACTGTGTCAGATATTTATTATATGCCACCTTATTTTTCTGCATATTCAACATGGAATTGTTACGCATCATCGTATTCGTTACTCTCATGTCAGCCCTCCGTTTCCGAATCTCAAATTCATCTTTTTATACTTTATTTATCGGCATCACACGCCGGTTTCATTAATCAATTTATCCAGTACTTCATTTAACACATTTAACATCTTGTACTGGTTAAACAGCATATTCTGGAACACAATCATATCCGAACCTTCTTCATCTTCATCTACGCCGGATACCGATTTACGGTTGGTATCAATGGCATACAAAAGATTGCTCTGGCTCTTTTCCATCGTATCCGCTTTTTTCGCATCAACACCAAGCAGTGCAGTCAGTGACTGAATAAAGGAATCCGGTGCACCGTGGACAAACATTTTCGAGTTGTCCTTGATTTCTGTCAGTTTCTGCAAATTATCACCGTTATCATTTCCTACATTATCATCCGGATTTGCTTTTGCCTTGCATGCAAGTAATCCCGGGTCATCTGCAACTTCCTTTGTAATTGAGAAGTTCAATGCAGTCATGTAATAGTAAGAACCGGTGTAGGTGCCGTCTGCATTTTTCTTCGCCTCCGAAGTAAAGGAAGCGTCTTTTCCGTCTACCGACTCCCGGAAAATATAGTTGTCGCCGGTTGCTTTGACCGTTGCATTAAAGAAGTCAACACCCGGATTATCATGCAAATCATAACCGCCATTCTGAACACGGTTAAATTCCTGTGCAAATGTACGGACAAATTCATTTAACTGTGCCATATAATACGGAACACCACGGTTGTCAATCGAATCGCCAACCTGCGCGGTATAACCATTCGCCACAGCAATCTGAAGTGCTTTCGCATCAGCAGCTTTTGTTGTACCTTTCAACGTAAAGTCATACGTAAAATTACCTGCTGCATCCACTTTTACTTCAAAATTATCATACGCATAAGTGCGGTTATTAATAGTAATCTCACCATCATGTGCCGGAATATTTAACACCTGCACATCATTGCAGTTTGTTCCGGTAACAGTAAGAACAAGTTTTCCATCGGCATCGTTCGCAATTGAGTCAACAGTGCCATGAAGATTTGTTGCATTATTTCCGTCACGAGTCTCAATACACGACTGAAGTTGTCCGCCAATTGCTGTACTATGCATATTGAAGGTACTTCCATCTGCCCAGCTGACATCATACAAACCAGTGATATCGTTAATGTTTACATAGGTGTCTTTCTGCTTAGTTACCAGTGCGTTCACTTTATAGGTGTCCACAAGTGTTCCCCCATTGATATAAACATAGAACTGATTTTCACCTACGCCGTTATCCGGTGGGATTTCTTTTGTCTCCACATCACAATACTGGGACAACTCATCAATCAAAAGGGATCGTTGGTCGCGAAGGTCATTCGCAATTCCGCCATACGCCTCTACTGTGTCAATCTGTTTATTCAACGCCACGATTTTTTCTGCGTATGCATTAATCTGATCAACGCAGGTTTTCACCTGTGTATTTGCTTCATCCTGGATTTTTTGCAAACCGGTTGCCACATTCTGCACATAATTGGTAAATGTTTCCCCCAGTGTTACCGCCTGACGGCGAATGGTGCTGTTATTGGCATTTCCTCTAAGATTGCTTAACGCACTGAAAAAATCATCAAATGCATCGGTCAGTCTTGACTTCTCATCACTGGTTACATTTCCGCATATCTGATCCTGTAATGCTTTCAGATAATAGGACTGTGTCTGATAGTAATTGTAAGTTGACTGCGTGCGCTGATATTTCGTATCGTAATATTCGTTTCGGTTTCTTGTGATACTTGCAACATTTACACCGAACCCCTGAACTGTTACAGAAGTTTTATTGCCAACTAACGAAACCATATTTACTGTCTGTTTGGAATAGCCTTTTGTTTCAATATTTGCCACGTTATGTGCCGTTGTCTGCAACGCTGCATTGTATGCCATCATACCGGATTTTGCTATCTCCAAAGAACCAAATGTTGATGCCATATCATCATCCTCCTAACCGTTCAATCAAATACTCTAACATCTGTGCCACTGTCGTAATGTATCTTGATGATGCATTATAACACTGCTGATATTTAATCATATTAGAGAGTTCTTCCTCGGTAGAAACTCCCATTACATTCTGTCTCTCATTGTCAATGGTATTTACTGTGATATTCTGGTTGTCAATAATACCATTCCAAACATTACCCTGTGTACCAAGTTCAGTTACCATACCAACATAAAAATGTTTAATATCATATGTTGTCAATGAATTTGGATTTAGTGTTCCAATGGACTCGTCAAACGCCTGCGCAATGCCAAGCAGTTCATTATTTGCATAACCTTTCTTACCATCGCTCTTATCACTGTACATCGTCGGCAGTGTGGAAGAATCTCTTCCAACAGTCGGATTCAGCACAAGCTGGCTCGTCGTATACATCGTATACACATCGGACGGATCCTCTTCCTGATAACGGTAAACAGGCACTACACTTGTCGTACCATCATCATTTACAACTGTTACATTTTCTTTGGTGTAGCGTTCCACACCACGGCGGGAAAATAATTCTGTTCCCATCGTACGGTTTTTATCATCACCAATCAGCGCCTTCTCTTCATCCAGTACTTTAATTTTTTCGGTATGTGTTCCGGTCACAACGCCATTTTCATCTTTGTCCTCAACTTCGATTGTAATCTCTTTGTTCGGGCAGAGCACATCATTGACGGTTGTTACAATCCCATGAATCAAAGTATCTAATTCACTCTGAATCGTCATCACAACGGAAGCACCGATGGTTTTGTTATAAACTTCCAAATCATCATTAAACTGATCCATAGCGCGGTTATAAGCATTCACATCCAGCACGCCGCCATTTTTGTAATCTTCTTCCTTTGGTTTTTGCGGAACATTTACATAGGTTGCCGCATAACTGCCTCGTGCCACCAAAAGTCCGCGAAGCCTGCCTACATCCGTATTATTTTCACTGGAATACTCTAGGCTGTCATAGCGGTAATAATTCTCTCCGGTCTCCCAGACCGGTTTTAAAAGTTTGGAGGTGTCACTTTCGTATTTTGTTGTAAGAAAATACTGGTTCACCGCATCCAAAAGATAACCGCCCTCCGAATAAATCGTGATGGTTCCATCCGGCTGCTCATTCGTCTCAAATGTTATGTACTGACTGAGCTCATCTAAATACTCATTTCTCTTGTCACGGTAGTCATTTGCCGGCTCTCCGGTTGCCTCGTATTTCTGAATATCTCTGTTTAACTCTTTGATTTTTCCAACCAAATCATTAATCGTATCCACCTGTTTTTTTACTTCCGTGTTCAGACTTGTCTGATAGGTATTTAACTCATCCTGCAATACCTTTGCCCGCTCAACAAACTGGGATGCCATCATTACAAGCTGGTCTTTATATACAATATCGTCCGCGTGGGTTGCCAAAGAACTCAACGCACCACAGAGGTCTGTAATGCTGCTCTGAAATTCTTCGCCGTGCAGCTCACCCAACATATCTTCTATTTCCAGTGCCGCATTGCTGTTCGCCTGATAAAACTGCTGGCGTCCAACCTGCAGCCGGTACTGATCATCCAAAAAGATATTGCGAACCTGTCTGGTCAGCGAAATCGTCGTTCCGGTACCAACTGCCATGACATTGTCATGTACTCCGTACGATTTCTGATAAAAGGAATCCGTCACAAGAACCTGTTGTCTTGTATAGCCTACGGTTCCCGCGTTGGCAAGATTATGCGATGTAACAGTCAGCGACTGCTGTGCGGAGTGAAGTCCCGAAACACCCGCATTAAAACTTGTCATCAGATTACCCATGTTCTCATCTCCATTCTTTATAAAAAAAAGTACAACCGTCCTCGAAAACAAAACAGGCGGTGGCTATCGCATCCATGCGCCTGTTATTGTTTTGCATCAAACATCCCATGCTGAGGTGCCATACCCGCCACCTCGGACGCATCACTGGAATAGTTGCTGCTTCCTGAAGACATCCGTGTACTTCGTATCACATTCATATTATATTCAACCATGTCAATTGCTTCTTTTAAAAGCTGTTTGTTCTGATTGTTCAATTCCTGCAGTCGTGAAACGGTTCTCCGTAACCGGTCATGCACTTCCTGCAGTTTCTTTTGGTCTGCCGGCTGATTTTTCAACACCGATGCAATCTGTTCAAGTGTAATCGTCTTCGGGTCACGCCCAAGAACAGTAGCAATATCAATCGCCACTCGTTCCCGTTTGTTTTCCAAGGCAGATGTCTCATCTACCAAATCATGTTCTCTGACGGTTATATCCTGCAAAGCTTCTAAATCATTTGCAATAATCGCTCTCGTCTTCTCTTCCTCAATCGGAATCAATTGAGAATAACACTTTTCTTCTGCATCCAGCGTCTGAATCAGTTCCTCCATCAAACTAGCCAAATGTATACCCTCCTATGTCATTAAGAAAGCAGTGCATCTGCCATCTTGTCTGCGACATCTTCAATTGATACAGAATAGGTTCCTGCTGCCATCTGTGCCTGAATCTCTTTCACTTTGTCTTCTCTGACATCAGATGCCTGTGACGCAGCCTGTTTTGCTACCTGATAAGCATTTCCGAAACTGGAAATCTCTAAGGAATCACGACTGCCTGCCTTTCCTGTCTTTGGAGCGTTTTTGGTTTTGTTTGCCTGGTAAATCTGGCTTACCTGCATATACGCATCAATTCTCATAAAACAACGCCTCCATTCTTATTATATTAAAACGCATTTACCGTTTCTTACTATATTTATCGGACGAAGGCATAAAAACATTAACGTAAATTTGAAAAAGTTTCATTTTCTTATTCAAGTGTAAGCGTATTCTGCATCAAATTCGCTTTCTGCCCCTTCGCCGCACGCTTGCGGTTTCGTACCCTGCGTGCATTTAAAGTCTTTCCTTCATATTCAAATGTTTCCGCAGCCGGATGAACAACCGTTGCAAATGCAACTGTATCCTCTTTCTCCAATGTAATTCCTTTTACGCCTCGGCTTGTCTTTTTGAGTTCGCTCACTTCGCTAAGCGGGAATCCAAGAGAAAAACCGTCTTTTGTCAAAAGAATTACTTTCTTTGTTCCGGTGAGAACATCGCTTGCCGAAAGCATTATTACACCAACTACTTCATCGTCCGCATCCAGTTTTGTCGCCGCAATCATCTGGCGTCCGGTCTCAAATTCCGCTCCGGACACTAACTTAATATAACCGTTCTTTGTCACAAATAATAAAATGGACTCAAACAATTCTTCAAAGCTGACATAGAGAAGTCCTTCTTCGTCATTTTCCATTTTACACAGTGAGTGAATCAATGTACCTTTATCCTTCATCTTACATCTTGGCACTTTCTCCATCTTCACCTGATGCATATTGCCTTTGTCTGTAAAAATGCAGAGTTTATCCGTGTTCTTGATTTTCAGTACAAAACTGAAATCTTTCTTTGTTTCCTCGCTTGCCCGTCCAAATGCAGCCGCATCAATTGCCTTGGTATAGCCAAAGCGGTCAAAGCAGACATACAAATCTTCAATAACCACTTTTTCAACATAGGCTTTAGCCACCGTATCCATAAGGCTTGTCCGGCGCGGCGAATTAAAGATTTTCTTAAATTCACGAAGTCTTCCCTTAATAACTTTATAAAGTTCTTTACTGTCCGAAAGAACCTTTTCATACTCTGCAATATTCGCAATTAATGTATCATTTTCCTCATGAAGTTTTAAAATTTCAAGTCCGATTAACTTGCTCAACTGCATCGCAAGAATGGCATCCGCCTGATTTTCCGTAAAGGAAAGTGTGGCTGCTTCTTTTTCCGATGCCTTACTCTTAAACTTGATTCCCTCCGTAATTCCCTCGATAAGGCACGTCTTTGCCTGTTTCACGGAGGAAGAACCACGAAGAATTTCAATAATCAAATCGATTACATCGGTTGCTTTCATCAACCCTTCAACGATTTCCAGACGTTTTTTTGCCTTTTCCAAAAGGAACTGATACTCTCTTGTATACAAATCCTCCTGGAATAAAACAAATTCCTCGATCAATGATTTCAAATTAAATACTTTTGGCTGTCCGGTTCCATTTTCCGTCGGACGGATTGCCAAAAGGTTTACGCCATAGGTATCCTCCATCTGGGATTTCTTATAAAGTCCATTTAAAAGATTGTCAATATCGCGGCCTTTTTTTACTTCGACAACGATACGAATACCCTCTTTGGAGGACTCGTCGCGCACATCATAAATCTCATCAAATACTTTATCTTTTGCCAGCGCAGCTAAACTTTCCACGAGTTTTAATTTATTTCCGGAAATGGTGTAAGGAATTTCCGTGATAACAATGTTTGTTCTGCCGGCATCTCCTTTTTCAATTTCTGTGCGGGCACGCAGACGGATTTTTCCCTCCCCTTTTTCATAAATATCCCGCATATCGGAAGCGTTGATAATGATTCCACCGGTTGGAAAATCCGGTGCCGGAATGTAATCCATCAATTTATCAATGGAAATTCCCGGTCTGTCCATGTACGCAATTACGGCATCTATGACTTCCGTCGGATTATGTGGCGGAATGTTTGTTGCCATACCGACGGCAATTCCTGTTGTTCCGTTAATTAAAAGGTTTGGCAGCGTGGCCGGCAGTACGGCCGGTTCTTTTTCACTGTCATCAAAGTTTGGTAAAAAGTCAACCAGACCTTTGTCCAAATTATCCAACAGCATCATACCAGGTTTTGACAAACGTGCCTCGGTATATCGCATGGCAGCTGCGCCGTCTCCGTCAATCGAGCCGAAATTTCCGTGTCCGTCAACAAGCGGTGCATTCAGTGAATAATCTTCTGTCATATGAACGAGCGCATCATAAATCGAACTGTCACCATGTGGATGGTATTTACCCATCGTATCACCGACAATACGCGCACTTTTTCGATGTGGCTTGTCCGGCGACAATCCGAGTTCTTTCATAGCATACAAAATACGGCGCTGAACCGGTTTTAACCCATCACGGACATCCGGGAGAGCACGTGCCACAATAACGCTCATTGCATAATCGCGGTAAGATGTTTTCATTTCTTCTGAAAAATCTAACTGTATAATATTTTCTTCACTCATCTGATTTTCCTCCCGTTAAATGTCCAGATTGGCGTACTTCGCCTCATCCATAATAAACTGTCGTCTCGGTGGAACATTACTTCCCATCAAAATATCCGTTACTTCATCGGCTTCTACCGTATCGCTGATAGATACCTGTGCTAAAATACGGCTCTCCGGGTCTAAGGTCGTCTCCCACAACTGCGTGTCATCCATCTCTCCAAGACCTTTGTAACGCTGCAATTCCAAAATCTTTTTCCCGGTCTTTCGGAATTTTTCAAGTTCAAAATCATTGAACAAATATTCGGATACTTTATTCTTTTTCTTGCCTTTTTTATCTTCATATGATACCCGGTACAGCGGTGGCAGACCACGGTATACTTTTCCCTGATAAATCAGTTCCGGCATAAAACGGTAGAAAAATGTAAGCAGCAGTGTGCTGATATGTGCCCCATCGACATCGGCATCGGTTAAAATGATAATTTTATCGTAACGAAGTTTTTTAATGTCGAAATTTTCACCGATTCCGCAGCCAAAAGCAGCAATCATTGTTTTAATTTCGTTATTTACCAAAATTTTTTCAAGTGGTGCTTTTTCTACATTCAGAATCTTTCCGCGAAGTGGAAGAACCGCCTGTGTTCTTCGGTTCCTCGCCGTCTTAACAGTACCACCCGCAGAATCACCCTCGACAATATAAATTTCACATTCCTCTGATTTTTTTGAAGAACATGCTGCAAGTTTACTTTTGGTATCCACATCAAGGAGCTGTTTCATCACACCTTTTCTCGCCTTGTCACTTGCTGTTCTCGCCTTAAAAGATTTATGTACATTTTCAAGGATTCGTTTTAACACTTCCACATTTTTATCAAAATAACGCTGTGCCTCACGGTTAAATACTTCATCCACTGCGGTTTTTGCATCCGTATTACCGAGTTTGTTTTTCGTCTGGCTCTCAAACTGCGGGTCCGGATGTTTGATGGAAACAATCGCAACCAAACCATTTCTGATATCTTTTCCATCAAAATTGTCTTCTTTATTTTTTAAGAAGTTTAATTCTCTTGCATACTGGTTCATAATTCGTGTCAGTGCCGTTTTGAAACCGGTAACCAGCGTTCCACCGTCCGCGACATTGATACGGTTGCAGTAAGCGTTAATCTGCTCGCTGTAATTCTGTGTATACTGAAAAGCGACTTCTACCTCGATGTCTCCGCTTTTTCCTTCTATATATATAACATCATCATGGAGGACTGCTGTATCACGGTTAATGTACTTGATATAGCTCTGAATCCCAAACTCCTCCAGATATGTTTGCTCTTCTCCCGTATGCTCGTCCTTGAAAACAATTTTGAGATTTTTATTCAAGTAAGCAATTTCTTTTAATTTTTTACGAATCGTCTCCGGCTTAAATTCCACCGTTTCGAAAATGGAATCATCGGGATAAAAAGTAACTTTTGTGCCTGTCTTATTTTTCATGCAGGTTCCCACAACCGGTAAAAGTCCTTTTTCTAATTTTGTCACCGGCTTACCGCCATCTTTATACTCATCCCGGTACACTTTTCCATCTCGTCTTATTTCCACAATCATGTGGCTTGACAGCGCATTTACAACCGATGCACCCACACCATGCAGACCACCGGAAACTTTATACACATCACTATTAAATTTACCCCCCGCATGCAATACGGTATATACAACCCGTGCCGTCGGAATCTTCTTTGTTGGGTGAATGTCAACCGGCACGCCACGTCCGTTATCCTCGACAACAACGCCGCCATCTTTTAACAACGTCAAATGAAGTTCGTTACAAAATCCGGCAAGATGCTCATCAATTCCGTTATCTAGAATTTCCCATATCATATGATGAAGCCCTCTCGTTCCGGTACTTCCAATATACATTCCCGGACGTTTGCGAACTGCCTCTAACCCCTCTAAGATTACAATATCACTGCCACTGTAATTGCTCATAAAGATAAACCTCTCATTCTAAAACTAGCCTTTTATCGGCACATATGCCTTTTTTGCTCAATCGTTATTAGTATAAAGCAAACATTTGTTTTTTTCAAGTAAATCATGGGATGGGTAGTGTCAAGTGTTTAATAACGTTTTTTCGTTTTCCGTAATTTAAAAGAAAAATTTTGCACCTCATGGGCGTTCTCACTAATTGAGTGCGTAGCGGTATGGGCACTGAAACTACCAGTGCCACATACCGACATACTCAAAACCCACGAGTTACAAAGTTTTTCTTTTAAATTACTGGAACTACGAAGAAATTAGCATTAAACACTTGACACACACCTGCTATCTCCTCCCTAGACAACTCTTTTTCTTTAATTTGTCCTATATGGTTGCATTTTGGAGGCATTATCCCGATTGAGTAAAGAAAATTGGGCTGTAAAACAACGTTTTTTGCCAATTTTCTTCTCCATGGTTGTTTTTTTCAGAAAATAATAAAAAACTATGCAACTCTTTTTGAATATGACAGCAATTTAGGTTGCATAAGGTTGATTTGTATCAAATGTTCGTTTCTTTTGAGTTTCCAGTAAAGCAATTAAAAAACTTTGTGTCTCATGGGTTTGAGTACGTCAGTAGGAGGCACTGGTAGTTTCAGTGCCCCTACTGTTACGCACTCAACAAGTGGAAACGCCCATGAGACACAAAGTTTTTTACTGCTTTACGGAAAAAATACTGACCGAACACTTGACACAAACAATTTGCCTTGTTGACAGGTTCGTTAAAAAAATTTATACTATGTAAATGACGAACATATAAAAGATGGAGGTACCGCTATGAGCGAATGGAAACCAATCAAAGAAGGTAAAGTACGAGAGATTTACGACAACGGTGACAGTCTGATTATGGTCGCAACTGACCGCATCAGTTGTTTTGACGTAATTCTGAAAAACATCATTTCTAAAAAAGGAACTGTTTTAACCCAGATGTCGAAATTCTGGTTTGACCTTACTGAAGACATTGTCCCAAATCACATGATTTCTGCCGACGTAAAAGATATGCCGGAATTCTTTCAGCAGCCGGCCTATGATGGCAACAGCATGATGTGCCGCAAGCTGACTATGCTTCCGATTGAATGTATTGTACGCGGATATATCACCGGCAGTGGCTGGGCAAGCTATCAAAAGAACGGAACCGTATGTGGCATCAAGCTTCCGGAAGGTTTACAGGAATCCGACAAATTGCCGGAACCAATTTACACACCTTCCACAAAAGCTGAAATCGGTGACCACGACGAGAATATCTCTTTTGAGCAAAGCGTTGATGTACTGGAAAAAGAATTTCCTGGCAAAGGAAAAGAGTATGCTGAAAAGCTTCGCGATTATACCATCGCTCTTTATAAAAAATGCGCAGATTATGCATTGAAAAAAGGTATTATCATTGCCGATACAAAATTTGAGTTTGGTCTTGATGAGAATGGAAACATTGTTCTCGGTGACGAAATGCTGACACCGGACAGTTCCCGTTTCTGGCCTGCCAAAGGATATGAGCCGGGTCACGGCCAGCCATCCTTTGACAAACAGTTTGCAAGAGACTGGCTCAAAGAAAACAAAGGAAACCACGATTGGGAACTTCCGGAAGATGTTGCCAAGAAAACCATTGACAAGTATCTGGAGGCTTACGAATTACTCACCGGCGAGAAATTAAAGTAATTCCCACTACATCATTTGGAGGAATTTTCACCATGGAAAAGAAAACAATTTTAACTTTGGATCAGGTTAAGGAAATTGAAAAAACTTATCCGACTCCATTTCATATTTATGACGAAAAAGGAATCCGCGAAAATGCCCGCGCTTTGAAAAAGGCATTTTCATGGAACAAGGGTTATCGCGAATATTTCGCAGTAAAAGCAACACCAAACCCATTTATCCTTAAAATTTTACAGGAAGAAGGCTGCGGAGTTGACTGCTCTTCTCTGACCGAATTAATGCTTTCAGAATCCCTTGGATTTCATGATAATGACATCATGTTTTCCTCAAATGTGACACCACTTGCTGAGTATGAAAAAGCAAGTAAACTCGGTGCTTACATCAATCTAGACGATTTTACCCACATTGACTTTTTAGCAGAAAATGTTGGGATTCCGGAAACCATCTGCTGTCGTTATAATCCGGGTGGCGTATTTGAACTCGGTACAGACATCATGGACAACCCCGGAGATGCCAAATATGGCTTCACCAAAGAGCAGATAATTGAGGGCTACAAAAAATTAATGAAACTGGGTGCTAAAAACTTTGGTATTCATGCTTTCATTGCCAGTAACACCGTAAGCAACGAATACTATCCGACACTTGCCGGCATCCTGTTTGAACTCGCAGTAGAATTGAAAGAGAAAACAGGTGCCAATATTACATTTATCAACTTGAGCGGTGGTATCGGTATTCCATATACACCGGACAAAGAGCCAAACGACATTGCGGTAATCGGTGAAGGTGTCCGCAAACAGTTCGAGAAAATCCTGGTACCGGCAGGACTTGGTGATGTATCCATCTTTACTGAACTTGGCCGCTTTATGCTTGGACCTTATGGCAATCTCGTAACAAAATGTATTCATCAGAAACATATTTACAAAGAATATGTTGGTTTGAACACTTGTGCCTGTGATTTGATGCGTCCGGCTATGTACGGTGCTTATCATCATATCACCGTCCTCGGCAAAGAAAATGCACCATGCGACCACAAATACGATGTCACCGGTTCTCTTTGCGAGAACAATGATAAATTTGCCGTAGACCGTATGCTTCCAAAGATTGACATCGGAGATTATCTGGTTATCCACGATACCGGTGCTCATGGATATGCTATGGGTTATAACTACAACGGTAAACTGAAATCACCGGAGCTTCTTCTCAAAGAAGATGGCAGCGTGCAGATGATTCGCCGCGGAGAAACTCCACGGGATTATTTTGCAACCTTTGACTTCTGTGATATTTTAAAAGATATGAAATACTAAAATAGAACAAATTCAAACATAAGCAGGAAACAATGAATGTGCTCGCACAAAATCATTGTTCCCTGCTTTTTATTCTAACAGAAAATTTCTAAATCGTTACACGGATACTTTTTTCACCTTACTCCATTTTCCATAATAATTCACTCCATTTTTGTTTTTCACACAGCGGACACGCACATAATATCTTTTTCCACTCTTTTTGTTCGATATCACATAGCAATTCTTTTTCACTTTCTTTTTATGCGCTTTCTTAAACTTAGCATTTGCGCTCCACTGAACCTGATAGGAAACACCTTTCTTTTTCTTCCAGCGAAACTGCACTCGTTTTCCTTTCTTGCTGCATTTCAAAATAGATGTTTTCGGAACAATCGGAGACTGAATCTTCGATGTCTTTGATACAAGCTGCGTAATCACAAAAGTTGTCGTCGGTTTTGTCCCCGCTACTCCATTACTGCCCTGTTTGGATGTATTTTTCTCTCGCACGACAGGAGTAGCACTCGGTACTTCCGTTGATTCCGGCAATGGTGTGAGGGATGGTTTCTCTGTCGGTACCGGCGTCGGAGTCAACGTTGGCAATGACGTTGGCAATGACGTCGGCTTTGGTGTCACAGTAAGATACACCTGCATACAGATATTTCCCTTTTCATCCTGCTCATAACTGCTCCAGTCATAATTATCGGAGTCTGCCGGACAAAAAAGTACCGGATACCAGCCGGATTTATCTGCCTTCTGCGCCGGATTTTTCCACGTCACCGTTCCCGTTTTCGCAGGCTCAAGCGACAATGCGCATCCGGAAACCGTTTCGCCTTCTTTCCATTCCTTAGCTTTTATCGTCGGCAGTTTTCCTTTCACCGGATTCACAGTAATCGGAATCGAGCATGTAATTGTCTTTGTCTTCTCATCATACCCTGCCACCTTGCTCCAGTCATACCGAATGGTGTCTGCCGGACGAAACACAACATGGACACCTGAATTTTTAACCGGTGGACAAACTTTCTCGTCCTCCCAGAAGAAAATGCCATATTCATTTTTCTGGAAACTAAGAGAAGAATTCGACAAATCCTCACCAAAGGAAAGATCGGAGCACGATGGCCATTCAAATTCCTCCATCTCTTTTGGCAGTGTTTCCACCAAAACTTCACTCTCCACAGTTTCATAACCTTTCCCATCCGGGATAAATAACATTGTGTACCCGCAGGTTCCAAGTTTCAATGGCTGGCTGCCATCTTTCCACTCAAAACTCCCTTTGATGATTTCCCCCGTTTTCGGATTTTTATATTTTCCATCAAGGAAGCGAATCTGATTCAAACGGTCCCCATAGATTCCATGATTGCGGACAACCGATGGTGCTGCCTGCTCCGGTTTCACCGATACAATATCAACAACCACTGTATCCGTAACCGACTGATAATTATTATCCTGCGGCGTAAACACACCCGATATCTCATGTTTTCCAACATCATACTCTTTGGCATCCGTAGAAAAGGTAAATTCACCTACTACCTTTTCGCCGGTAACCGGACTTACATACATCAAGTCCGGATGAATTTTCATTAAATTCTGACCGGCAAAAATCTGTACTTCTTTTTTATCCTGTCGTCTTGGGATAACAGCATTTACCGTTACTTTCCCGCTCTTTGTAAAGAATAAGGAATCATACGTCATAGGATATTTCGGCACAAATACAATATCCTGATTGGATGTTCCCGATTGTGGGACTAAGTCTCCTTTCACAAACTGCCACGTTCCCTCAACCGGCATTGACCACGTAACTTTATCCTCAGGAATCTGTGCCTCTTTCAGTTTCTGACCGTATGAAATACTTTTTGCTTCAAGGCAGGTGGAACTGTTGTTTTTATTTACGGAATATGATTTTTTAATCACACGTCCATCTAACACCAAAACGTTTCCGGAACCATATAAAATCCCCTCCGATTTTTCCAAATCTACTGTTCCACCGCGAAGCAGTAAAGTTCCATTCATCCGCAATCCTTTTTTTCCGATTGTCAACGTAACGCCATTTGACACTACAAGAGTAGTATCCTTATTTATCGTATCATAATAAATAAAATCCGGGAAATCATAATGTACATCTTTTTCCAAAACAATTTCTCCACCACGTGATGAACAACTCTGTAACGCTTCATCGAGATTGCTTGTATACCGCCCCTGCTGCCCCTTCGGCACAAAATAAATCGTACTGCTTGAAGCTGCTTTCACCATTTCCTTGGGCATCGAACCATATACACACAGGCACACAAGCACCCATGCAATTACTTTTTTCGTTTTTAAATTCATAGACAGTCCTCCCTCTTGTCTTTTTATATCATGTAAATAGCTGCGATTCTCATTTACCAGATAAACAGATAAAATGAAATTAGATTCACCAGACAAACACCACGCTGTCTGATAAAGCAAAAGCAGTGTTTCCCCTGCGCATGAGAAACACTGCTTTTTGCTGTTCCTTCCGAAAGGAACTTTATTGTATCACGTGATATTTTACTCGTCAATTACTTTTTTTACAAATTATGGGCGTACAACGACCGGAATTTCGCTCTTTTTAAAAAAGCCTCTGTCTCTTATTACAACATTATTATAGGTTGAACTACTCTCCATTGTCTTACCATTTCCAATGTAAATTGCAATGTGGTATATTCGCTTATACCGTCCGTTTCTTCTTGCCTTCGAGCCGCCAAAGCAAATCAAATCTCCCGGTCTCATTTTCTTTTCAGAATAGGTTTTCTTTGCCTTAATGGACTTTCCTTTTCTCACATAATAGTGGCCGATGTCCGCCGCCACCGGCGCCCAGCTTGTTTTGCAGACAAGATATCTTCCTACCGCACGATAGGTCCGGTAAACAAAAGAGGAGCAGTCATAATAGTTTTTATCCATCCGCCTTGCCTGACTGTACTTTTTCTTTCCTATCTTTTTATAACCATACCGCATCGCCCGGACAGCCGTTTTCGTACTTACTGCCAGATAATACTTTACTGTCTTTCCATCGACCTCGCAGGAAATCACAGCACTTCCATACTTTTTCGTTGTCACCTTTCCTGAAGCTGTCACAACAGCAACCTTTACATCGGACGAACGAAAGACCGGACGGCTTTCTGCATTTAACCCAGTCACCTTGACCGCCAGTTTTTTCTTTTTCTGATAAAAACCATATGCCTTTTTTATTTTCGGGTTTGTAACCGTAATCACACATTCTGTCTGAACGCCATCTACCTGTGCTACTACAGTAGTAGAGCCCACTTTTTTCGCCTTAACTACAACACCTGCCTGATTATAGGAAACAATCGAAACAATGGAAGTATCCCTTGTCTGATAAACAACCGGATTTCCTGCAACAGATTCTAACAAAAGTGTTGTCTGACAGCCCTTCGCTAAATTCTGCTTTTGGATTGTAAATTGGGGCTGCAAAATTTCAACACCAAGCACAAAAGAGTACACACCGCCATATGAATCCGTAACCGTAACAGAAAATTCTGCAAAGCCTGCGCGAACCGGCGTAATAATTCCCTCCTGTGTAACTGTGGCTGTTTCCGGCGTTCTTGCCTGCCACACACACGTCATCGATTCAAACTGCGGTATCGGCAGCTGAAAAGAGCCACCACCCAAAGGATGTGCCGTAAACGACTGTCTGTTAAAACTCAAATCCGAAAGAATCTCATTTTTCTTTACTTCAATTTCTGCATAGTCAACTGTCTCCGCCTTCGTTTTCACGGAAATCGTAACCGTACCTGCACCAATCGTCGTAACAACTTTGTTTGCCGACACCTCAACCACATGCTCTTTACTTAAAACCACTTCCCCTTCCGGCAAATCCGCAAGAGTAATCTTTTGTCCTAAGTAGAGACAAATCTTTTGTGTCGTCTCCTTTGCCTGCACATAATTCGTCTGATTCACTCCGGCAAATGCCAGGGCAAACAGAAGAAATAACAGTGCAAAATATCTTTTGCTGCTTCGCATTTCCTCTCACCTTTCTTTGTAAATTTTTATATTTATCTTTCCTCAAATCACAGAACAAAGACTACACGATAGCAGAATCTTCTGTCATCGTGCAGTCTCACTATAAAACCACACTGTGTCATTTTTATTTCACTTCAATTTTTTCTTTACCGCCCATATATGGCTGTAATGCTTTCGGAATCTTAACTGAACCATCCTCACATAAGTTGTTTTCTAAGAACGCAATCAACATACGTGGTGGTGCAACAACCGTATTATTTAAGGTGTGGGCAAAATACTTACCACCTTCACCGACAACACGAATCTTCAAACGGCGTGCCTGCGCATCTCCTAAATTCGAGCAGCTTCCCACTTCAAAATATTTCTTCTGGCGTGGAGACCATGCCTCTACATCAATCGATTTCACTTTCAAATCGGCCAAGTCACCGGAACAACACTCTAACGTACGTACCGGAATATCCAATGTACGGAATAAATCAACGGTGTTCTGCCACAATTTATCAAACCACATTTTACTGTCTTCCGGTTTGCAGACAACAATCATCTCCTGCTTTTCAAACTGATGGATCCGGTAAACACCGCGTTCCTCAATTCCGTGAGCACCTTTCTCCTTACGGAAACATGGAGAATAACTGGTCAAAGTTTTTGGCAGCTGCTCCTCCGGAATAATTTTATCGATAAACTTACCAATCATAGAATGTTCACTCGTACCAATCAGATACAAATCTTCACCCTCGATTTTGTACATCATCGCATCCATTTCATCAAACGACATAACACCTGTTACAACATTTGAACGAATCATAAACGGCGGCACACAATAGGTAAATCCGCGGTCAATCATAAAGTCTCTTGCATAGGAAATAACTGCAGAATGAAGTCTTGCAATATCGCCCATCAGATAATAGAATCCATTTCCTGCAACGTCACGTGCCGAATCCAAATCCAGTCCATCAAATGATTCCATAATCTGTGCATGATATGGGATTTCAAAATCCGGAACCACCGGATCACCAAACTTCTCAATTTCTACATTTTCAGTATCATTTTTACCAATTGGAACACTCGGGTCAATGATGTTTGGAATTACCATCATGCGCTTATTCAATTCCTCTGCAATTTCTGCCTCTCGTGCTTCTAAATCAGAAAGTTCTTTGGCATAACCGGCAACCTCTTCCTTCATTGCCTCAGCTTCTTCTTTTTTGCCCTGACCCATCAGCGCACCAATCATCTTTGAATTTTTCTTACGAAGAGCACGAAGGTCATCTGCTTTCTGCTGTGTCTCGCGACGCTCTTTATCAAGCGCAATCACTTCATCCACGAGCGGCAGTTTGTGCTCCTGAAATTTATTTTTAATGTTTTGTTTTACAACATCAGGATTTTCTCTTACAAATTTGATATCTAACATAATTTTCTTCCTTCCATATCTTTCTCACCGGTCATCCTGTCCCGCCGGAATTTTTTCTATGGAAAATTATACACCACTTTTTTCTTCCTTGCAATGCTTTTCCACCCATTTTCCACGCACCAAAACAATTCCAACCGGCAGCAAAATCAAACTAATTAACTGCGAGGTGGAAAAAACACTGATACTTCCTCTGATTTTATCCCCGCGAAGCATCTCTAACAAAAATCTGGCAATGGAATAATAAATCAAATAAATTCCCATCAACCGTCCATTTCTCAAATTCTTTTTCTTCATAAGGCAAAATAAAATACCACACAAAAGAAAATTCATAAGCGCCTCTAAAAGCTGCACGGGGAAACGCGGCACCTGACTTAATTGCGGAACAGCCTCATTATACGGAAACTGTATGGCAAAAGGGCCATGGTATTCAATGCCATAACAGCACCCGGAACAAAAGCATCCAATTCTTCCGATACCGTGAACAAATGGAATCAATGGTGCAAACACATCCATATACGGAACATAGGATAAATGATACTGCTTACAGTAACAAAAGATCCCCAAAAAGGCACCAATCAGGCCACCATAAAAAACAAGCCCGCCAAACAAATAATTCATTAAAAATAACAGTGTCTGCATGAAATTTTTATCAAAACCAGCCGCAACTGCATCCCATTTCTGTATCAGGCTCGGAAGCCTTGTCAAACAATACAACAGTTTAGAGCCGATAAGAATACCAATCGCCGCATAGATGGCACCATATAAAAC
>ULVD01048084.1_pt1 | contig 26121 bp, 34 predicted proteins | sample 1959101 | NCBI WGS metagenome assembly ULVD01 (sample SAMEA4835777, study PRJEB28245) | human gut metagenome | biome: gut microbiome; material: fecal sample | place: Denmark | collected 2008
TCTCAAAAAAATGGGAAAGTTTTTTGTTGTATAATAATATCTTTTTGCAAAAAACTATATTTATGGAAATATATTTTTTGATTTTTACATTATGCTTGACAATCAATTTGATTTTACTTTCGATAATGATCGTTCACCAACGCAAAAAACCGCAGTTTATGCTTTTGTGGACTTTGATAATTGTTATTTTGCCAATTTTGGGATTTTTGCTTTATTTGTTTTATGGTTTGAGTTTGAACAAAAAAATCAAAAAAATGTTAAAGGCAAAAAAGTTGCAAGCACAAAAGTTTTTTGAAAATCAAAATTTGGATTTGAACAAATCACAAATCAACAATCAAAAACAGCGATTGACACAACCACAAAACAAAACAAACGAAAAAGATGATGACACAAAAAAATTGCAACAATATATAAAAAACATTGGTGGAAGCGAAGTCTGTGATTGCAAAACACAAATTTTTTGTCACAGCAAAGACAAAATAAAAAGTTTGAAAACAGATATAAAAAATGCCAAAAAAACAATCAATATGGAATATTATATTTTTCAAAACGACAAGATTGGCAGAGAAATTTTGTTTTTGCTTTGCAAAAAAGCAAGGCAAGGTGTTCAGGTCAATTTGATTTATGACAGCGTAGGAAGCAAAAAAACACAAAAAAAATACTTTGCAAAACTTTCAAAAGCAGGCGGGCAGGTCAAAGAGTTTTTTCCGCCAATTTTTGGCATAGACTTGTTCAACCCGCAATACAATTTCCGCAATCATCGCAAGATAGTCGTTATTGATGATGAAATCGGCTACTTTGGCGGAATGAATATTTGCCTTGACAGTGTAAACGGAAAAAAGTTGCGACCTTGGAAGGATATACATTATCGTTTGCAAGGTGTATGCGTTGAATATTTGAAAAGAGTTTTTGTTGCGGACTTTTTGTTTTTGGGTGGTAAAATTTTGGTAAAAGAAAACCAACAAAATCAAACTTTCAGCAAGCAAAGTTCAAAAAGTATAAGTGTACAAAATCAAAAAAAATACAATGGCGAAATACAAATTTTTTCAAGTGGGCCAGAAGAAAGACTTGAAAAAAGCAAGGATGCAATTGTCGAAATGATTTATATGGCAAAGAAAAAAATATGTATTCAAACGCCATATTTTATACCTGACAGCAATCTTTTGGGTGCAATCAAAACGGCAAGTCTTTCGGGTGTTGAAGTGACGATAATGTTGCCACAAAAACAGGACAGAAAGGTGTTGCAAACAGTTGGACTTTATTATGCATCACATCTTTGCGATATGGGTGTAAAGTTTTTGATGTACAACGGATTTTTACATTCAAAACTTTTGATTGTTGATGACAAATTTGCTTTCAGCGGAAGCAGTAATTTTGACAACCGTTCTTTTTCGCTGAATTTTGAAATAAATGGAATTTTTTACGACAAAAATAATATCAAAAAATTGTGCGATATTTGGGCAAAAGATGCAAAAAATGCACATTATCTTACAAAAAATATACTTAAAAAAGAAAAAATTTACAATACTTCTGTGTCGATAACAGCACAACTTTTGTCGCCTTTTTTGTAATTTCCTGTCGAAAAAAGCAGATTATTTTGTATATTTTTCGTAATAATTTTAAAAATCGCATTCAAATCTGAAATTTTTGTATAAATTCAAAAAAAATGTTGGCACACTGACCTTGACGACACTTCAAACATCCCCTTATAATCGGTTTGACGAAGAAAAAAGGGGATAAAATATGAAAAAAAATCTATGGGCAAAAACTATACTTTCGGTATACTTTTATTTGGAAAAGATCACAAAAGCGATTGACAAAATTATCGAATCAAGAGTAGACGGAAGCAAGTATTATTCCAAAAATGCGTTCAACGATATTATGACAATCAGCAGTCACATTCTCAGTTTGACCGAACGCAAAGTAAGACTTATAAACTTGAAACTGCTTTGTGAAAAAGCATTGGAAACAATGCCAGAAGAATATGCAAGGATTTTGATTGTCGCATTTGTTGAAAAGCGTAGAGCGGAAGATAGTGCAAAATCACTTGATATGTCACTGCGCACTTATTTTCGCAAAATGCCATTGGCACTGAAAAGTTTTGAAAATGCTTTGGCTCAGTTTGGTTACACCGAAAAAAAGTTGCAACAATGTTATGGGGATGAAACATTGATTGTGCAAGCAAAAACCAAAATTGACGAAGACAAAATTTTCAGACTTGACAGAACCACTTTTGACAAAATTTACAACACGTACAAATTTGATTTCAAACATGCAAAATTGCAAATGTAAAAAAACAAAGGGCAGAATTTCAAAAGAGATTTTGCCTTTGTTTTTTAAAGTATTTAATCATCCAACTCATAATAATCTGACTTTTTCAGTCTTTTTATTTTTTTTGTTTTGCCTTTGCCGTTGTCAACCGAAAGGCGGGTGGGTTTGAACAAAAGATAAACTATCAATATGCATGGCAAGCATACAACGGCAACAAGCAAAATCTGAACGGGCATAGGCAGTGATGAAAGCCTGTCCGTACTGTTTGTTTGGGTGGGAGTGCTTTCTTCGGGAAAGTACGGTTTGTCAACAATTTGCATCTCTTCCATATTGCGTGAAACTGGTGCAAGTGGATAACAATATACCGAATACAAATAACCGCTTATGTTTTCTTGACCTGTTATATACGTGCAGTAATACCACGTGTCACCCATGGCGGGAGCGTACTCTTCACCAAACGTTTTTGCAATATATTTGATGTTGCTTTCCAAAAATGGAAGTGCACACAAAATGTTGAACGGACCTTGTGACGCAATGGGTGAACTGCGAAGATTAAGTCCGTTGCTTGAAAGTATTTTCAACCCAATATTTTCGGGATAGGGAATTTGTGGCTGACCACTTACAAAAACAAGGTCACTTGCCAAAACATAGCCCTCGACATCCATGTATCGTGCTTTGTAAAAACTGTTTTCTTCGGGTGCAAGCAACTCCACAAAGTACGTGATTTCGGGGTAAAACAAAACATTGTCATTTGATACAAGTGGTTCTTTGTAAAAGGCGATATTGCTTTTGGTTATGCGTGCATATTGCTTTGTTTGGCAAAAAGTGCCTTTTGCAGGCGAAAAAATGGTGCAAAGCGGTGCAACCAAAACAAACATACAAAATAACAAATAACAAATTTTTTTTGATTTCATAATTTTGCATTTTGATTGTAACAATTTTTGTTTTGTAAAAATTATGTTTTTGTGTCGAAATTCAAATAAAAGGATAAAAAATGGAAGAAAACTTGATATCACGAATAAAACAAATCGAAGCCGAACTTGTGCGAAGATGTGCAAAAGGAAAAATCGACCTTTACAACACGGGCGAAATTGTGCACCAAAAACAAGTCGAGTTTCACAATTGTGACAAAAAAAATCGCTGGGTATTCGGCGGCAATCGAACCGGAAAAACTGAATGCGGCGCCGTTGAAAGTATTTGGCTTTGTCGTGGCGAACACCCTTTCAAAAAAATGGAAAAAGCGTGCGATGGTTGGGTTGTTTCACTTTCAAGACAAGTCCAGCGTGACGTTGCTCAAAGCAAAATTTTAAGTTACCTGAAACCCGAATGGATACAAGACGTCGTTATGAGCGAAGGTCGAAAAGACAGCCTTTCAGGCGGAATAATTGATTATATTTTGATAAAAAACGTCTTTGGTGGCGTCAGCAAATTGGGGTTTAAAAGTTGCGACCAAGGTCGTGAAAAGTTTCAAGGAACATCACTTGATTTTGTTTGGTTTGACGAAGAACCGCCATATGATATCTATATCGAATGCAAAATGCGTGTCATTGACAGATGCGGTCAAATCTTTGGAACAATGACCCCGCTGAAAGGTCTTACTTGGGTGTATGACGAAATTTATGTCAACGAAAAAAGCGACCCGGATATTTGGCATATTTTTATGACTTGGCAAGACAATCCCTTTTTGGCAAGCGAAGAAATACAAAAACTGTATGATTGCATGTCCAAAGACGAACTGGAAAGCAGGTGCTATGGCAAATTTGTCGGACATAGCGGTGGAGTGTACAACGAGTTCGACGAAAATTTGCACGTAATCGAACCGTTTGCCGTACCTTACGAATGGTACGACAATATTTCGATTGACCCGGGACTCAACAATCCGCTGTCCGCACATTGGTACGCAGTCGACTTTGACGGAAACGTTTATGTTATTGCCGAACATTATCAGGCGCAAAAAGATATAATTTTTCATTCGCAAAAAATAAAGGAAATTTGCGATAATCTTAATTGGCATCGCAGAAATGGTTACATAAACGCACTTATTGACTCGGCGGCGTCACAGCGAACTTTGGCGTCGACCAAAAGCGTTGCCGACCTTTTTTATGACAACGGAATTTTGGTCAATACAAACGTAAACAAAGACGTTTTCAGTGGCATTCAACGTGTCAAAAGTTATTTCAAAAACGCAAACGGAAAAGCAAGATTGTTTATATTCAAAAATTGCACAAATATGATACGCGAAATAAAAACCTATCGTTGGGGCGATGGCGACAACCCAATCAAAAAAGACGACCACGCAGTCGATGAACTGCGCTATTACATTATGTCAAAGCCCGAAAACAAGGAAGCAAAACCTGCAAAAAATTTGATTCAGCGTGACAAAGAACGCTTGATAAGAAAAATCAAATATAATCACTGAAAATTTGAATAATTTTTTTGCAATTTTGCAAAATATAAGTATGTTTTCAATTATTTTACGTGCAATTATCGTATATTTGATAGTTTTGGTTGTATTCAGACTGATGGGCAAAAGACAAATCGGTCAAATGCAGCCTTTCGAACTTGTTTTGACATTGATTATTGCAGACTTGGCAACTATTCCTATGGCAGAAATGTCAGTGCCGCTTTTGCACGGAATTATCCCGCTTTTCACATTGGTTCTTGTGCACTTTTTGCTTACAATTATATCCAAAAAATCCACAAAGTTCAGTCGTATGTTAAGTGGAAAACCAATCATTGTCGTAAATCCAAACGGTTTGGATTATGAAGCACTGCGTGAACTTAATATTTCGGTCGACGATATCTTTGGTGCAATCAGGGCAAAAGGTTATTTCAAATTGGAACAAATTCAGTATGCAATAATGGAAACCAATGGCACAATAAATGTTATGCCCAAAAGTGAATTTTCACCGGTTACAAACGGTGATATGGATATCAAAATCGAAGATGAAAGATTGCCAATAACTTTGGTAAGCGAAGGCAGTTTGATGAAAGAAAACCTTGCACTTGCAAACGTTGATGCCGAATTTGTCAACAAAATGCTGAAAAAAGCAAAAATTTCGTCGGTCAAAAAATGTATTGTGCTGACATTTGACGGAAACAATCAAATCTACGCACAAGAAATCGGCAAAAAGTTTGTCAGTTTCGAGGTGAAATAATGCTGAAAAAATACATCTATCTTTTTTTGATACTTGCGGTTTTGGTTTCGTCTTGCGTTGTGGAAGAATATTTGGTCAACAAATATTTGCAAGATATAGATTTTCAAGTTTCGCAAATTCAAACCTTTGTCAGTGACAAAGAAAACATAAACACAAACGAAATACTTTTTATGGTCGAAAGTTTGGACGACGCTTGGCAAGCGCACGAAGCCATTTTGTGCCTTTTGGTCAACCACAAGGATATGGAAGATATCGGACTTGAAATTGCCAGACTCAAATCAAACATATCCACAAATCAAGTCGAAGACTTCAATGCCAGCCTTTCACTTATCCGCTTTTTCACCGACACATATCATCACGTCATGGGCACCAACATTTTCAATGTGCTTTAACGGTAAAAATATATATTTAAAAAAAGACGTCAAAAGAGCAAATTTGCTCAAATGGCGTTTTTTTTGTTGTCAATGCCAGGGTATTTGTTTATTTTTGATAAAAGTGCAAAAAGTACATATTTTGTAAATCGAAAACTATGTTTTTTTGCTTTGATATGTCAATCAGATAGTTTGCAAAAAGTTCAAAAGGGTTTGTTTGCGTTTGTCGGGCATATTGCAAATAAGGGTGCAAAGTTGTTGGTCTTGGCGAAAGGTGGCAAAGTTGGTGGCAAAAAATTCTTCGGCAGTGCAGTTGCAAGCAGATATAATCTCAAACAGGGTGGACAGGTTTGGCGTAAATTCGCCCGCTTCCATTTTTGTTATATAAGTGCTGTTTTTGCCAATCATCAAACTCAGCGCCCTTGCTGAAAGATTGGCTTTTGTTCTTATTATTCCTATTCGAGTTATGATTTGATTGACGTCCATTTTTGCTTGTCCTTTTCTTTTGTTTGTGTATATATTGTGACACATTTTTTTGCCCCGATATATGCTTTTGACAGGATAAAATTGCAACAAAAACATTATTTTGAAGATTTTCAAGCAATTTTGCAAAATTGTTTGACTTAAAAATCAATATTTGTTAAAGTATGAATGTCAATACAAAAGTATTGGCTACTTATTGATAGGTTTTCCCCCTAAACATAAGTACAACGTTGGCTCTTGGCTTGTGGTTGCCATGCTTATCACAGTCCAAGTGCTGACATAAAAATTTTTACATGGTCCAACGTGACCAAATTCAAAAAGGAGAATTTTATGAAAAGAAAATTTAAATTGATTACATCAGTTGCTTCTCTTTGCCTTGCTGTTGCATTGATGGCATTTGGTGTATATGCTGCTACAGCTCCATCTGTAACAGTTAACGGTTCTGTAAGCTTCGCTGCTTCAAACGTTTTGGCTTCATACAAAGCTGAACAAGATCCAGCAAGAACTGCTGAAGCTGCTGCTGCTTGGGCAACAAAAGGTGAAGGAAGCTTTACACCAACAACAAGTGATACTGATGGTGCAGTTACTATTAATCTTGACGAATTGAAACTTGATGATGTTAAAGTTACCGCTTCTTACAGATTCACAATTACAAGTGGCTTTGCTGCTGATTCACCTGTAAAAGTAGTTGTAAAAGTTACAGCTCCAGCTGAAGTTGACGCAGGTGGTATCACAGAACATGTTGAATACAGCAAGACCGCTGCTGCTTCAGGAAATTATGAACTTGCTGGCGGAGAAAATTTGGTAGTTACATACACAATCACAGTTGACCCAGCTGTTGCTTCAACTTTCGCAGCCGAAGCTCGTAACTTCAAATTTGAACTTTCAAGAGCCTAATCGAATTTAGGAAAATTTTTATAAAAATAAAAAAATGTATGGCGCTAAGCATGGAGAAGAAATCCCTTTTGGGGTTTCTTTTTTTTGTGTGGATATGGGGGTGGTTGCTTTGAAAAACAAATATTTTGTGTTAAAATAACAAAAAGGGAATTGTTTTGTGATTTTTAAACTTTTGTCAAATTCGTTTTTTGTTCGACAAAAATATATTTGACAATCGTGGATTTTTCGAACTATACATATACTTGTATGACAGATTTGACGAAAAATTTGGCATAAAGCGTTATTTTAGCCGAAGATTTTGCGTTTTGATGTTATTTTAGCCGAAAAGAGATGTACAATAAGTGAATTTATACCTTTGAAATTTTGGAAAAAATGTTGGCAAAGCGGTGTAATTGCTTGCCAATTTTTTTGTGACTCTTTATAATATTAAGGTTGAAAAAAGGAGAAAATTGATGGCAACAAACAAATTTGTTTATCTGTTCAGCGAAGGCAGTGCTTCAATGCGTGAACTCCTTGGCGGAAAAGGCGCAAACTTGGCAGAAATGACAAGAATTGGACTTCCTGTTCCACAAGGCTTCACTGTTACTACCGAAGCGTGCAACAGATACTATGCAGACGGAAAAGTTATCAGTGATGACATAGTTGAAGAAATTATGAAAAACTTGTCCGAACTTGAAAAAATCACTGGAAAAAAATTTGGTGACAAACAAAACCCATTGTTGGTTTCTGTAAGGTCAGGGGCAAGAGCGTCTATGCCTGGCATGATGGACACAATTTTGAATCTTGGTTTGAACGACGAAGTCGTTGAAGGGCTTGCCCATCTTACAAACAACCCAAGATTTGCTTATGACAGTTACCGCAGATTTATTCAAATGTTCTCGGACGTTGTTATGGGCTTGGAAAAATCAAAATACGAAAAATTGATTGACCAAATCAAGGAAAGAAAAGGTGTAAAACTCGACACCGAACTTGACGTAAACGACCTTAAAGAATTGGTTGAAAAATACAAAGCGTTCTATAAGGCAGAACTTGGAAGTGATTTCCCAACCGATCCAAAAACTCAACTTATGGAAGCCGTAAAAGCAGTTTTCCGCAGTTGGGACAACCCACGTGCTATTGTTTATCGTCGTATGAACGATATCCCTGCAAGTTGGGGAACAGCAGTAAACATCCAAAGCATGGTATTTGGAAACATGGGTATGGAAAGTGGAACAGGTGTTGCATTTACACGTAACCCATCTACCGGTGAAAAAGCACTTTATGGTGAATATTTGATGAATGCACAAGGTGAAGACGTTGTTGCAGGTATCCGTACACCAAACCCAATTTCACACCTCAAGGAACAAAACCCCGCATTGTATGAGCAATTTACAAATATCTGCAATACTTTGGAAGACCATTACAATGATATGCAAGACATGGAATTTACCATCGAAAATGGCAAACTTTACATGCTTCAAACACGTAACGGAAAAAGAACTGCAAAGGCTGCACTCAAAATCGCTTGCGACCTTGTAAAAGAAGGCAGAATCGACGAAAAACAAGCACTTTTGATGCTTGATCCAAAACAACTTGACGCACTTTTGCACCCAACATTTGATGCCGAAGCATTGAAAAACGCAAAAGTTATCGCTACCGGACTTCCTGCGTCTCCTGGTGCAGGCAGTGGAAAACTTGTTTTGTGTGCCGAAAAAGCAAAAGAATACAAAGCAAAGAAAGAAAAATGCGTGCTTGTAAGATTGGAAACTTCACCTGAAGACATCGAAGGTATGGCAGCAAGTGAAGGTATCCTTACCGCTCGTGGCGGAATGACATCCCACGCAGCAGTTGTTGCAAGGGGAATGGGAACCGCTTGCGTAGCAGGTTGTTCAAATTTGAAAGTCAATGAAGAAGAAGGATATATCGAAATTGACGGCAAAAAATACCATGAAGGCGATTATATTTCTATTGATGGTTCAACCGGAAATATCTATGGCGAAAAAGTGCAAACCGCACCTGCAACCGTTTCGGGCGACTTTGCAACAATCATGGGATGGGCTGACAAATATCGTGCATTGAAAGTAAGAACAAATGCCGACAACCCACGTGACGCACAAACTGCATACAACTTTGGTGCAGAAGGTGTTGGACTTTGCCGTACAGAACATATGTTCTTTGATGCTGACCGTATCATGGCTATGCGTGAAATGATTGTTTCAAGCACAGTCGAAGAACGTAAAACAGCACTTGCAAAATTGTTGCCATTGCAACGTAACGACTTTATTGGCATCTACAAAGCAATGAAAGGCAATCCAGTTACAATCAGATTTTTGGATCCACCTCTTCATGAATTTTTGCCACACACAGACGAAGAAATCGCAGTTTTGGCAAAAGAAATGAATATTACTTTTGACCGTTTGAAAGCAACTGTCGAATCATTGCACGAATTCAACCCAATGATGGGACACCGTGGACTTCGTTTGGCAGTAACGTATCCAGAAATTGCCGAAATGCAAACTCAAGCAGTTATCGAAGCCGCTATTGCAGTAAACAAAGAATGTGGATACAACATTGTTCCAGAAATAATGATTCCACTTACTTGCGAAGCAAAAGAATTCAATTATGTTCGTGACATTGTTGTGTCTGTTGCTGACCGTATTATCAAAGAAAACGGCGTAAAATTGACATACAAAGTTGGAACAATGATCGAAATTCCACGTGCCGCTTTGACCGCTGACGAAATCGCAAAAACCGCAGAGTTTTTCAGTTTTGGAACAAATGACTTGACACAAATGACCTATGGATTCTCTCGTGATGACGCTGGAAAATTCTTGGGTGAATATTACAGCAAAAAGATATTTGAATCTGATCCATTTGCAAGACTTGACCAAACGGGCGTTGGACAACTTGTAAAAATGGCTGCTGACAAGGGCAGACAAACTCGCCCAGATATCAAACTCGGTATCTGTGGCGAACACGGTGGCGATCCTTCAAGTATCGAATTCTGCCACAAAGCAGGACTTACTTACGTTTCTTGCTCGCCATATCGTGTGCCAATCGCACGCCTTGCCGCTGCACAAGCAAACCTGAAATATCCAAGAAACTAAGATTTTTGCTTGAAACAAAAACACAAAACAACCGCAAAACTTTCTTGCGGTTGTTTTTTTTGTGCAAGCGAATATCCGATTTTATTCCTTTTTAAGGAAAACCAATATCCGATTTTATTCTTTTTTTATGAAAAGTAGTATCTGATTTTATTCCTTTTCCGACAAAACAATACCCGATTTTATTCCTTTTTATCAAATAAAGAAAAAAGATTGTCCAAAAATGACAATCTTTTTATGTGTATTATAGATGCTTTTTAATCGTCCAATCCTAACAAGTAATCGGTTGATACATTGAAAAATTTGGCGAGTTTAATTATGCATTCCATACTTGGTGTATAATCGCCAGTTTCCCATCTTGCAATCGCAGATTGGCTTAGATTAAGTTGATGTGCCAAATTCTTCTGTGTAAGATTTCTTGATGTTCGCAATTCTTTCAATTTTGATTTAAACAAATTTTCCATAACTACATTATATGATAATTCTCATATCTTTTGGTAAAATATGATAAATCTCATATTTTTGTTTGACTTATGATGATTATCATATTATAATAAAGGACAATATGATAATTATCATATTGTTAAGGAGGTAAAATGAAAGAAAGAATAAAAACCGAATTGATTGAAAAGTACATGGATGAAAATGACGTTTCTTTGGAAGAATTTTGCAGGATATCCAAAATTTGCAAAAGTGATATTCAAAAGATTTTTGTGCAAGATTTTGATTTTGGCATCGACGTAATTTTCAAGTTGGCAAAAGTATTGAAAATCGAAGTTTTTGAATTGTTTGAAAAAATATAATAAATTAAAGTGTTTTTTGTGCAAATTTGCGTGCAGAAAGCACTTTTTTTTGAAAATATGAAAAAAAGTTGGCACAGTTTGGTTGCGAATGGAAAAATCGTGATTTATAATCGTGGCACAACAAAAGCAAAAGGGCACCCTTGCAAAAGGAGATTGCTCTTTTTTGTTGGAAGGTGGCGAAGTGGAAGACAAACAAAAATTGGAAAAGGCTCTTATGAAAAAGGCTGTTGGGTTTGTTCATGACGAAATTATCGAAGAATACATTTGTGGCGAAGACGGTGAAAAACTTTGCAAAAAAAAAGTAACAAAAAAATTTGTTCCGCCGGATATCCCCGCAATGAAACTTTTGTTGGAAGTTTTTGACAAACAAGTACCTTTGACAGAGATGAGCGAACAAGAATTGCAACAAGAAAAGAAAAGATTGCTTTTGGAACTTGAAAAATTAAAAGGGGAAAAAGATGGAGATTGAAAAGTGTTCAAAACAAGTAAAGTGCGATTTTTATGGATGCCCCAACATGGCAGTTTACAGTTTCAAAACTGGCAGGTTGTTGGGAAGCAAAATGCACTTTTGCAAAGATTGTATGCAAGAGTTGTATCAATCGATTGGCGAAAATTTGATACCCAAATCGCCCAAAACACCATTCAAACAAAAAAAGATAAAGTAAAAGGAGAAAATTATGGAAGTAAAATCAAACAATCACATTTTTAACAAAATTGACAATGGCGATTTTGAAAAGCAAATTGTTGACGAAGTTATGCAAGATTTCAAACGCCGACAAGAAGAACGTAAAAGTTTTGAAGCACAATGGCAACTCAATATGAATTTTTTGATGGGAAATCAATATTGCAGTATCGGTTTCAACGGTGACGTCGAAGAATACGACAAACAATTTTTTTGGCAAGAACGTCAAGTTTACAATCATATTGCACCCATGATAGAAATCAGACTTGCAAAGTTGCAAAGGGTAAGACCAACCATGACGGTTACACCCGCGTCTGGTGATGACAAAGATATCAAAACAGCAAAGATGTCCAAAAAAATCATCAATGCGATTTACAACAAAAAACGTGTAAGTGACCTTATCAACCAAGCAACACGTTGGAGTGAAGTTTGCGGGACAAGTTTTTACAAGGTTACGTGGAACAATGCAGGCGGGGTAAAATTGGACAGAGTTTCAACGGGTGATGTAGATATTGCAGTTGTAAGTCCATTTGAAATTTATCCCGAAAGTTCAAGTTGCGAAAGATTGGAAGATAACCGCAGTATTATTCACGCAAAGGCTTATCACGTTGATGAAATAAAAAATATTTGGGGAGTAGAAGTTGAAGGTCAAGAAGTAGACGTGTTTACTCTTGAACAGACAAACAAAACCATCGGCGGACTTGATTACAACGCTTTTTCGAACAAAGTTATCAAAACAACAAGAAGTAATTATCAAATTGTAATTGAAAAATACGAATTGCCAACGACCGAATATCCAAACGGCAGAATTATAATCATTGCAGGCGACAAACTTTTGCATATTGACGAATTGCCATATCAAAATTGCGAAAATGGTCGTGGATATCCATTCTTGAAACAAGAGGCAATCTCACAAATCGGATGTTTTTGGGGAACAAGCATCATAGACCGAGTTATTCCTATTCAAAGAGCATACAACACAGTAAAAAACCGCAAGCACGAGTTTTTGAACAGGTTGTCAATGGGAATTTTGACGGTTGAAGATGGTTCGGTTGATATCGACAATTTGGAAGAAGAAGGTCTGAGTCCTGGCAAAGTGCTTGTTTACAGACAAGGTTCAACACCACCACATTATATGTCAAACACATCTGTTCCAACCGATTTCAAAGCCGAAGAAGATGGGCTTTTGAATGAACTTATGCTTGTCAGCGGTGTATCGGATTTGCTCCGTGACAGCACTACTTACACAAGCAATATGTCAGGTGTTGCATTGCAACTTTTGATTGAACAAGACGAAAGCAGACTTACAACATCTGCCGAAAGTATACGTGAATGTATGCGCAGAATGGCTGGGCACATCTTGAAACTTTACAAACAGTTTGCTATCACGCCAAGACTTGAAAAAATCGTCGGTGACAACGGTGACATCGAAGTGTTTTATTTTTCATCAGGTGACATTACAAGTGACGAAGTTGTCTTTGAAACCGAAAACGATTTAAGCGAAACTTTGGCTCAAAGACGAAATATGGTTTTTGACCTTTTGAAAGCTGGACTTTTGCAAGATGAAAATGGGAAACTTTCAAACAGGATGCGTATAAAGGCGTTGGAACTTTTGGGCTTTGGAATATGGGAAAATGCTCAGGATATTAACGAATTACACACAAAAAAAGCATCCAAAGAAAACTTTGAAATGCTCAAAGGCAAGGCTTGTGAACCATTGGAAATTGATGAACACGAACTGCACATTCAAGAACATACGGCATTTATGCTTGGCGGCGACTTTCAAAAATTTGAAAACAAAGAACTTGTACAGAAATTTTTGGAACATATCCGCAAACACAAACAAATGAAAAAATTGTCGGAACAAGTTGAAAATACTGCAACCGAAATCAAATAATATAAACGATAAAAGGAAATCAAAAAAAATGGAAGAAAACAAAAATTGGGAACAACCAAATGAAAATTCAGCCACAGCCGAACAGTCGGCACAAGAAGATAGCAGGGCAGAGAAGATTCAAGAAGGCTCCCTTGGAAAATTTAAGGACACTCAAAGTTTGCTGGATGCCTATAACAATTTGCAGGCAGAATTCACTCGAAAGTGTCAAATGGTTTCAAAACTTCAAAAGGAAGAAACAGACAATGCACAAAAGCAAAGCGCACCTGTTTATATGGATGAAGATTGGAACGAAAAGGTTTATCGCTTTTTGGAAGAAAACCAACAAGCAAAACCTTATGCCAAAGAGATATCACAAATGATTTTGGCTGACCAAAACTTGGCAAAAAATCAAGATGCGTTATCTGTGGCATGGAGCAAAATCGCACTTCAAAACTTCAAAACACCCGAAATGGCACTTGAAGATGATGATTTTGTAAACAATGTCGTTTTGAAATCTGACAAGGTCAAACAAGCATTTGTAAAAAGTTTGACACAGCAAATTTCAACAAACTCGCCACCAAACGTGATAAATTCGGCAAGCGGTGGCAGTTATGGCTTTGTAAAAGAGCGTGTGCCAAACGACCTTTCAGAAGCAAAAGAAATGGCAAAAAGATTTTTTGATTGATTTGAAAGGAGAAAATTATGGTTACATTACAAAGTGCAGACAATGCACTTAAATCGGTTTACCTTGGCGTGGTTGCAAACCAACTTAATATAAACGCAAATCCACTTATGGGTAAAATCAAACAAACAACACAGGATGTATGGGGCAAAGAAATTATAAAACTTGCGCCTTATGGCATCAACGGCGGTATTGGAGCAGGTGCCGAAACAGACGCACTTCCAAAAGCTGGCGGAAACAACTATGTGCAATTCAAAACTGCACTCAAAAACCTTTATGGCAGAATCGAAATTTCTGACAAAGCGATCAGATCTTCTGCAAACAGTACTGGTGCTTTTGTAAATCTTTTGAACGATGAAATGGAAGGACTTATCAAAGCAAGCAGTTTCAATTTTGGCAGAATGTTGTATGGTGACGGCAGTGGTCTTTTGGCAACTGTTTCAAGTGTTTCTGGGACAACCGTTACTTGCGACAGTGTAAAAAACATGATTGAAGGAATGATTGTAGATTTTTACAACGGCAATACAAAAGTTGCTGATGCAAGTGGTTACAGAATTACTTATGTTGACCGCGTAAACAAAAAAATCACTTTGGACTTTTCTTCAACACAAGCAGCAAAAGTTGCACAAGGACACAAAATCTATGTTCAAAACTCAAAAGGTTTTGAAATCACTGGTTTGGGTGCTATTTTCGACGACAGTGCTGCTACTCTTTATGGACTTACAAAAGCAAATTATCCATGGCTTAAACCTTATACAAGCACAACCGAAACAGAAATTTCTGACAGTCTTATTCAAGGTGCGGTTGATTACTTGGAAGAAGCAAGCGGAAGCAATATCAACTTTATTTCTTGCGCAAGCGACGTAAGAAGAGCATATCAAGAATATCTTGGTGCTTACAGACGTAACATCGACGTTATGGAACTTGCTGGCGGTTACAAAGCGATTACTTACAACGGTATCCCTGTTGTGGCTGACAGATTTGTTGCCGACGGAACAATGTATTTGCTTAACACCAATGATTTTGTTTTGCATCAACTTTGCGACTGGAAATGGTTGGAAGGTGAAGACGGCAGAGTTTTGAAACAAAACGCAGGATTCCCAACTTACAGTGCAACACTTGTCAAATATGCTGACCTTATTTGTGACAGACCATGTGGACAAGCAATGATAAAAAATATCAAGTCAACTGTAACAAACCCATTTATTCCAACAGTAAACGTTACAAACAATATACCAACAAATGAATCAACTGGTGGTTAAAAAATATTCTACATTGGAAAGGCAAGGAAAGCGTACCTTGCCTTTTCTTTGTAAAAAAAAGGAAAAAAACATGAAAATTGTAGTAAAAAACGACGTTTTTGATATTGTGGAGCGCATAAAGGCAATCGACAATGATTATTTTGTAATTTTTGACACCAAGCGTAATCTTTATGAACTTCACTGCAAAAATCAGTACGAAAATTCCTTTTGCTTGACTTTGTTTGAAAGTTTGGATGAAAGAAGTATACAAAAAACTTTGAAAACCAGACGTCAAAACAAAGAAAAACTTTTTGAAGAAATAAAGCGCCATAATCAAAAAATGAAAGGGGGAAATTATGAAAGTTAATGAAATATTGAAACTTGCGGGCTTGTTTGTTGGTGAAGAAGAATTGCAAAACAGCAAACTATTGAATGGCATAATAAAACCTCCAACCGTATTGCCAACCCCAGATGAAAAAGAACCCACAATAATCGGAGATGACACAAATCAAACCGAAACCGGTACAGAAACTGGAACCGACAGTTCGACTGATGCAAATACCAACACTGGAACCGATACTGGCACAGGCTCGGCTGATTCTGACACAACTGACAGTGAAGAAGTAATATCAAAAATAGTCAAACTTTTGAAATGTTTGAATCTTGTTTATCAAGATTTGACAAGGGATTATCTGCCACTTGAAACGGTGGAAGAAATAACTTTCACAGACGGAAAATTTGAATACAAAAATTTGTCGTTGGTTATACGTGATATCATAAAAATCGAAGATATATATGGGTTTGGACATAGTTTCAAGTGTTTTCCAACCTTTGTGCAAGCAGATGTTACCAAGGCCAAAATAACATATACCTACGAGCCAGAAGATTTGGTTTTGTTTGACGAAATAAATGCTTTTGCAGGAAAGTTGAGCGAGCGAATTTTGGCTTACGGGGTGGCTATGGAATACTTCTTTTTGTCGTCACTTTCCGACGAAGCAGCGGTTTGGGAAAACAGGTACATTTCCAGTTTGGAAAATGCACTCAGAAAAAAATCTAACATCATAATGCCAAAGCGGAGGTGGATTTGATGTTCAAAAAAAAATTGCTTACAAAACGCGGTAAAAATTACACCTTGACGTTTTCGTCATTTGCAAACGGAATGAATGACAATATTGACGAAAATATTTTGCCGTTAAAGTACGCAAAAAGCACGTACAATTTTGCAATAAAAAGTGGCGCACTTGAATGTGGACTTGGGATATCAAGGTTGACACTTCCAAAAACATTTGATCGCAATCCCGAATTTTGGACTATTCCTACATTTGACCAAAATGAAGGAATAGTCAATATTTGGCATCATCAGTACTGGTCAGAAACCGAACAAAAAATAAGACACTTTTTTGTTTTTCACGGTGAGCAAGGCGGACTTTATTTGCTTATGTCAGTCGATCCTTATCCAGGATTTCCCTATATGTTCCCAGCCGAAGAATATGAATTTGAGGGAGATATATATGGTATGAATTACCGCCTTGAAAACGAAGATGTTATGATATTTGCTGTGCCAAAAGAAAGCAAACTTGTTGTATGTGGAAATACACTTAATAACAAAGTTTATTCAAATGCACCAAAACTTTTGAGTATTTGCAAACATTATGAAAGATTGTTTGCAATTTTGGAAGGTGACCGAAAAACATTGATGTTCAGTGCAAACCTTGACCCAACAAATTGGAGTGCCGAAACCGACCAAGGCGGATTTATACAGATGTATGACGAAAGGGGAAAACTTTTGAAATTGTTGTCTTTCAACGATTATGTTTATGTCTTTCGTGAATTTGGAATAACAAAGATATCCGCCTATGGTGACCAAGAACAGTTCAGTGTCAGTCACTTGGCTGTATCTTCGTCAAAAATCTTTGCAGGCTCGATTTGTGCTTGTGGTGAACTTGTCATGTACATGGCAGAAGACGGAATGTATGTTTTTGATGGCTATACGTCAAAAAAACTTAATCTTGGCATCGAAAAATTGTTTTTGGGTCAAGATAATGAATTTTGCCGTGGAATTTATTACATGAACAAGTATTACCTAAGTTGCAGACTGGATTTTGCCGACGAAAACAAGGTTGGATGTGAAAACGAAACAGGTTTTATCAACAACGCACTTATTGAATATGACTTCGCTTCTGGTGAACTTAATATTTTGCGTGGCGTAGACATCAAAAATATGTGTGTAGGTGACGATTTTTGCTATAACAAACTTGTTTGTTGTTTCAACGGCAAATACAAGTGTTACTTTGGCGAATTGTCACACAGTGGCAAATATTTTGATGAAATGTTGCAAAAATCTTGGGTTTCCCCATACAGCAATTTGGGATTTGCAAACAAATTGAAAATTATAAAAGAAATTGTTTTGCAAACAGAAGGAGATTTGACCATAAAAATAAAAACCGACAGGGAACAAAAAACATATAATGTAACGGGCAAAAAAATTACCCAGCGCATCAAGACAAATGTTCGTGGCGAATTGGTACAAATTTCTTTTTCGAGCAACACTGATGGACCAATCAAAGTTTCATCTCCACAACTTACGGTATGTGTAGTATGAATCAACAAAAATTTTTAAGATATCAAATATTTTTGGAAAAACAAAAAAACTTTTTTAGGAGAAAGAATATGTACGAATATAAATTTTCAGACAAACAATCTGATGAAATTTCCGACAAGACCGCAAAAATAGATGATTTGTTTAAAAAATTTGATGACATTGACAGCAAATTTGATTTCAAACAAGAACAAACCAGCGACGGAAAATTGAGTTTGGCGCGCAAGGAATTTGAACGCCCAACTGACGAACAGATTAAGGAAAGTGCTGAAAACAGCCTTTTTGACTTTAAAGATTCAAGTTTGAAAAAAATTGAAAACGATTTTCAAACTGGAAGCAAAAAAATTGATGACAATTTGTCTGTATTAGGCGACACAAAACAAAAACAGCAAGAGTCACTTAAAAAAGCGTACGCAGACGTAAAGGAAAGTGCTTCCAACGACGCTATAAAACGTGGACTTGCAAGGTCGTCAATCATTGTAAATAAACTTGCCAAATATGACAGCGCTTTGCTTGATGAATACAGCAAGATAGAAAAAAGTTACAATGACGAAGTTGTAAAACTTAACAATCAAAAAAGTCAACTTGAAGTACAAAGACAAAACGCTTTGGACGGATTTGACATCGCTTATGCAGTAAAATTGTCTGAAAAAATTTCTTCATTGAACACCGAACTTGACAAAAAACAAAGTGAAATAATCGAATACAACAACAAGATGGAAAAGTTGGAACAAGAATATCTTCAAGATCAGCAAAAACTGACAGACGACAAAAACGAAGCAATACGTGACGACAACCAAAAATTGTTGGATTATTACACAAAGTACGGTGAAAAATACGTTGAAAAATTGAAACAAGAACAAAAATTTGGTTTGGCAAAAGAATATTTGGATTCATTGCCAAAGCAAGAAGCATTGAACTTTTTGGAAACAAACACAAAGTTCAAAAGCAATTTCCCAACGTATTACACAAAACTTTACAATTACACCTACGGGCGAGCTGACTGATGATTTTTGAAGAAATTATGGGTCTGGCTGTCAGCAATGGTCTGTTTGCAGTGTTGTTTGTATTCTTGTTGTTTTACTCACTCAAAGACAGCAAAAAGCGTGAGGCAAAATATCAAGATACAATCGAAAAGCTCAACAAAAATTTGGACCAGGCTTTGGATATAAAAGAAGATATTCAAGAGGTCAAAAATTTGGTGTGTTTCAAAATAAAGGAGAAGAAAAATGAAGAAAAGGATAAAGCAGTATAGTTTTTGGACAGGACTTTCTGCAGCTCTTGTCATCTTGATTGGAAGTATTGCAAAAGCATTTGGTTTTCATTTCAAAGAAGAAATAGTAAGTGAAATTATTATGGCAATCTGTGGAGTTTTGGTAGTTTTTGGTGTAGTCAATGCACCATTCAAAGAAGATGAAGAAACTGAGAAAAAAGACGAAACTTCAGATGAAGAAAAACCAGAGCAAGAAACCAAACAAGAAGAAAACAAAGACGATGATACAGAATTACTTTAAAGCAAAAAAAAGTGCGACCGCATTTTGGTCGCATTTTTTTTTATTTCGCAAATTTTGTTTTTTTCTTTTTATTATCCTTTCCCATAATTGGGATAAAAATATTATATCATCCCACTTTCGGGATGTCAAATACTTTTTCTCAAAAATGGGATATAATCAAATTATGGAAAAGTTAAGTGAAAGAATAAAAGAATTAAGAATAAAAAATCAGTATTCCATTGAACAGTTAAGCAAGTTGACCAATATAAGCAAATCTTCTTTGTGTCGTTATGAAAATAATCAAAGTGATATAAAAGCAGAACAAATTGTTATTTTGGCAAAATTTTTCAAAGTATCTTGCGATTATCTCTTGGGTTTGGAAGATTGAAACAAAAAAAATCCGCTTGTGAAAGTGCGCTCCACAAAAGGGGCAGGTTTGCAGGTGGATTTTTTATTGAATGTTTCCGTTTTTGATTTTGATGATTTTGCAAGGGGTGGTGATTTTGTCAATGTCAGTGCAGGTGATTATGGTTTGATAATTCTGAGCAAACTGTAAAAGTTTGGCACGGCGAGATTTGTCAAGTTCGCTGAAAACGTCGTCCAAAAGCAAAATTGGTTTTTCGCCAGTTGATTGAGTGATAAGTTCCAATTCGGCAAGTTTGAGCGAAAGTGCGCAACTGCGTTGTTGACCTTGTGATGCAAAATTTTTTGTGTCCTTGCCGTCAAGCGTTATTTTCAAATCGTCACGATGTGGTCCGCAAGAAGTATAGCCAAGTGCAATATCTTTTTCCAAGTTCTTTTCAAGGGTGTCAAGGATGTGCTGTTTTGTGTCTTTTGAAACGTCGATATTTGAACTGTATTCAAGACAAAGGTCTTCTTTGTTGTTGCTGAGTGTTTGGTGCACCTTTTTTGCATAAGGCTTCAAGTCTTGAATAAATTGCAATCTTTTTGCGATAATTTTGCTTGCAGTTTCGGCAAGTTTTTCGTTCCAAATTGGCAAGGTTTCCATGTATTGTGGTTGAATTTTGCAATTTTTTATTATTTTGTTGCGATTGTTCAAAATTTTGTCATAGGTGCCCAAAAGATAAAAGTAGGTTTTGTCGGTTTGGGAAAGGTGAATGTCCAAAAATCTTCGGCGGTCTTCGGGAGTTTCTTTTACAAGTTTAAGTTCGTCAGGTGAAAAGAAAACGCAGTTGAGTTCGCCCATAAGTTGTCCGATTTTGCTTATTGGGATTCCGTTGATTTTGATTGCCTTTTTTTGTTTTTTGAACAGATAAATTTCGATTTTTGTTTTGCCAAACTTCTTTTGAACAAACACAGTTATTTTTGAGTTTTCCTTTTCAAAGTTTACAAGTTCTTTGTCACGTGAGCGGGTGCTTTTGCCAATGGCGCAAAAAAAGATTGCTTCAAGAACATTTGTTTTGCCTTGCGCATTGTCGCCAACCAAAATATTTATATTTTTGCCAAATTCGATTTTTCCGTCCAACCAGTTGCGGAAATTGAACAGTGACAATGAACTTATTTCCATACCAAAACATTTTAGCACAAAAATTTTGTTTTGAAAAGTTTTTGACAAAAACAAGTCATTTGTATTGACTAAATTGTGTTTTTGTGCTATTATGCGAATGCATAAATTTTTTATGGACAGAATTTTGTTGTGTGCGATTTTTGGATTTGAACAAAATTTTGTGCAAAAAGTGAGGTAAAACTGTTATGATGATTCAACCACCTATTGACGAACTTGCAAAAAAGATGGACAACAACAAATACAAACTTTGTTGCGTTATGTCAAAAAGGGCAAAGGAACTTGAAAAACGTATTCCTGCCGAACTTGAAAAAAGTGACATCAAATCTGTAAGTTGGGCTGCCGAGGAAATATACGAAGGAAAAATTGTTTCCAGTGACTAACAAAAATTGGAAAATCAAAGATTGTCAGACGTGGCAATCTTTTTTGTTGCCAAAATTGCTTTACAACCAAAAACAAATTTTTGTATACTTGAAAAAACAAAAGGGAAACAAATTGGAACTGCTGGAAGTCAAAAAATCAAAATTTTACAGTCAAGCATACAGCGTGCAAAGCAAGGAAGAAATTGAAAAAATCCTTGAAGATTTGCAAAAAGAGCACAAAAAAGCAACACATATTTGCTATGCTTACGTTTTGCCAAACACTGCAAAATTTTGTGATGACGGCGAACCTTCCGGCACGGCAGGAAGACCAATATTCAACGTTTTGGAAAAAAAGAAATTGCAAAATACGTTGATTGTTGTCATAAGGTACTTTGGTGGTGTCAAACTTGGTGCAGGTGGTTTGACACGTGCATATTCAAAATCTGCTTCAATCGCAACACAAGGATAAATTATGGAAATTACTGAGCTCAAACAAATCGGCAAAAGCGAAAATTTCCGCGTTTTTTTGGACGGAAATTATGTATGCAATCTTTCAAAGGAAACACTTGTCAAAAACAAAATCGTTTGCGGTATGGAAATTGACAAAAAAATTTTGGAAGACTTGCAATTTGAAAGTGAAAAAATCGTCGCCTTTGAAAAGGCGAGCGGTTACTTGGCAAAAGGCTTGAAAAGTCAAAAAGAAGTTTTTGATTATTTGAAAAACAAGGGATATATGCCACAAATTTGCCAGTACGTCGTTGACAAACTTAAAGGCTACAAATATATCGACGATTTGCAGTATTGTCAAAATTATGTCAAGAGTTATCAAAATCAAAAGGGTAAAAAGGCTTTGGAGTATGCTCTTTTTCAAAAAGGAATATCCAAAGACGTGATTGCACTTGCAACACGTGACCTTGACCAAAACCAGGCAGCGGTGGAAATTGCAAAAAAGTACACAAAAAACAAAGAAAAAAACTTAAAAACAAAACAAAGTTTGTACAGATATTTGCTTTCAAAGGGATTTGATTATTCCTTGGCAAACTATGCAACAAACGCCGTTTTCAAGGAAGATGATTATGAGTAGTGTTGGAGTGGATATTATTGAAGTCGCACGTGTGCAAAAATCACTTGAAAATCCAAAATTTGTTTCAAGAGTTTTTTTGCCAAGTGAAGTTGAATACTGCAAAAAGCACAAAGAGTATGCTCAGCATTTTGCGGGTATGTTTGCTTGCAAAGAAGCGGTGATGAAGGCATTCAAAACCGCGGGGCAATATTTTTTGGATATCGAAATTACGCACCAAACAAACGGTGCACCAAAAATTGTTTTGCACGGAAAATTGGCGCAAATGTTTGACAGTGAAAAATTGGACGTTTCTGTTTCGCATGTAAAAGACAATGCGATAGCAATGTGTATTTACAATTATTGATTTTATTTTGAATTTTGTGCATCCAAAATGCAGTTTACTATCTTTTGATTTGCAATGCGAAAATCTTGGGATTGCTTTGTGACTTTTGGATAGTTTGTTACAGCATTATACAATCTTGTTGGTGTAAGGTCTTCTTCAAAAATGACCTTTGCATAACCTTTTTTGGCAAAGTAGTTTGCGTTGTCAATTTGGTCACCACGAGATTGTTTTTTTGACAACGGAATAAGAATCATCTTTTTTCCAAGTGCCATAAGTTCGCAAAGCGTGTTTGCACCCGCGCGACAAATTACAATGTCTGCCAGTGCAAAAAAGTGTTGAATTTGATTTGTCCATTCGCAAGAATAGTAGTTGCTTTGATGTATTTGACTTTTGTTGTTTTTGCCAGTTATATGAATGATATTGAAATCGTCAAGTTTGTCAATAGTCTTGTAAAGAGCATTGTTGATTTTTTGTGAGCCCAAACTTCCACCAAAGAACAAAAGAGTCTTTTGGTCTTTTGCAAAATTGCATATTTTTTTTGCAACTTGTCTTTGTCCCAAAAATATTTCATTGCGGACAGGTGAACCTGTATAAACGCATTTTTTGTGGTGAAGGGCAGTTGATTCAAAACCTGTGCAAACAGTTTTTGCATATTTGTAAATAATCTTGTTTGCAAGCCCCATAGTCATATCACTTTCGTGACTGACAACTGGTATGCCAAGTTTGTGTCCTGCAATAACAACGGGCAGAGAAACAAACCCGCCCTTCGAAAATATAACGTCAGGATTTATTTGCTTCAAAACCATTTTTGCTTGCTTTATTGACTTTAAAAGTTTGAATGGTATGGCAAGATTTTTTGGCGTTAATTTGCGAACAAGTTTTACGGCACTTATTTGATAAAACGGAAGGTGATAATCATGAGCAATGTTTTTTTCCATTTGCTCACTTCCAACATAAACTATTTTGTCAAAATATTTTTTCAGTTCGGGTAAAAGTGCCATGTTTGGCATAATATGCCCAGCGGTTCCACCGCCAGTAAGTACAATCGTTTTCATGTTGTTATTGTATGCAACCTGTCAAAATATTATCCTTGAAAAGATTGCACGGCAAAAAAAATTAAAAAAAAATCTTGGCTTTGCTTTATGCCAATTTTGGCACTTTGCCTCCCAAGATTTTTTGTTGTGTTTTAGTTTTTGAAAGTTTTGATATTCAATTAAATTGCATAATTATGCAAAGTTATGAATAATTATTCGGTTGCTGCAAGTGGTGCAAAGTTGAATGAAACCGAGATTTCAAGATTGACATCGGTTGTGAAGAATGCTTTTTGAACAGAGTACATTTTGTCTTCACTTGTTGCAAGCAGGTCATTTTCTGTTACAGTCACAATAAAGTTTGCCGAATAAGTTTTTTGTTGGTCAAGGCTGTTTTTTATGACAAGTGATATTGAAAAATAATATTGGTTGTCAAGGCAAAAGATTTTGTCGGTTTGGATGTCAAGTTGCACAGGAGCAGGGGAATCAAAGTCAAAAATTGCACTTTGTTCGCCATTGTAAAGATTGTTGTCGGAATGCAAGATTGTAACATTTTCAAGTTGATAATTTCCGCTGTTTTCTTTCGCACCCAACAAAAGCGTTATGTTTGAAAGTTTTTCGATTTGCATTTGCTCACCTTCGAACACCGCCATATATTTGCCTTCGGTTTTTTTGTTTGCAACAAATTTGTATTCTGACTCAGTTGAAATTATCACATCGTCTTTTACCCAACAAACAAATTTGTGACCTTCAAGTTCGGTTGCAGTCAGCACAACTTGTTGTTTTGTTTTGTAATATCCATCGCCATGCGCTGTGCCATATCTTATATTTGATGAAGTGACGATTATTCTGTGGTCAATTATATTTTCATTGCATCCAAAAAATGCAAACATACAAAAAACACAAAAAAACGTCAAAACCAAAGCATATATTTTTCTTTTCATTTCTTTTTCCTTTTATATTTGTATTTTGCCTTCAAAATTACAAAATATTTTTAACAAAAAAATATATTTTTGTCAATTAAAATGCTATCGTAACAAAAAGTTGCTTTTTTGCACTGCAATTTGTTGACACAAACTTATTTGCAACAAAAAAACAAAAAAATTGCAAAATAATGTAAAAAAAATATTGATTATCTCAAAAAATCATGTTTTGTATGCGATTTTGTAATTTTTGATTTTAATTTTCGTTTTTTGCATAAATAAAAAGCAAAAGCAAAAAATAATTTGCATAAACTGATAATGGAGAATTTTATGTGGGAAATTTGTTTGACTGTAAAAAATCAAAATTGTTGTGACTTTATTTTTTCAAGTATAAAAAAACAACTTGACGGCATTTGCTTGGCTACAAAAAATTTTGAAAATCAAAATTATCAAATATGTATCGCGTGCGAAGAATATGACAAATCTCGTATGAAAGTTTTTTTGACGCAGATTATTGCCGATTGTATTTGCATATTTTATAAAGGTGAATTTTTGGACAGCAAACTTATGTTGCCTGTCAAAAATGGAATATATGTAAAAGCACTTAAAAAAGCACTTTTGAATTTTGACAAAGAAACAGATATATACATAATAAGCAAAGCACTTGATTTGGAAAACTCTTTGAATTTGGATGGCTTTTATTATTTCAATCTTCGCTCATTGCGTGAAAAGTGGGAAGAACTTTCTTCAATAGCAAACGACAATGGTTACTTTTTGATTTCGCCCGAAAACTTTGTTGACCTTTTGAAATTTTTGGTTGACAATTTGGAAATTACACACGACACAGTCAACGTTTATTGTGACGAAGGTGGCTTTAAGATAAGTGACGAACTTGACAAAGATATCGCAGTCAACAAAGACGAAGACTTGCTTTCAACCTTGATTGGGCTCAGTCCCAAACGCATAAATTTTTATGGCGATATAAACACCGAAAAATACTTTTTGATAAGTCAAGTATTCCAAACCCGTATAAACTGCATGTAACAAAATTTGCTTGACTGAATTAACACAGTAGCAAAAATATATGAATATTTATGCAATGCGCACTGTCACCAAAATGCCTGGTAGGCATTTTCTGTCCAAGCATTTTGCATATTTTTTTGACAATGTATTTTGTATACAATCTGACAAACAGCGTCAGATTGTTTTTTTTTGCAAAAATTTTTGAAAAACAC
>ULVD01054973.1_pt1 | contig 26030 bp, 32 predicted proteins | sample 1959101 | NCBI WGS metagenome assembly ULVD01 (sample SAMEA4835777, study PRJEB28245) | human gut metagenome | biome: gut microbiome; material: fecal sample | place: Denmark | collected 2008
ATATACTATATTGGAGAAATTAAAGATGAAAAAAGATGAAAAATTTTTAAAAGATTTAGAAAGCAAATTCATAGATTTAAAACCAAGTCAAAAAAATAAAATAATGAAAAAATATACTAAGTTTATAGAAGAAGGTAAAAAGAATAAAAGAAAAATGACTAGTATATTAAAAGACTTAGGAAAGCCGGAAGATATTGCTAAAAAAGAACTAGAAGCTTTAAAGAAAAATAAATTCGTGTCAATTATAAAATCTTTAAAAGATAAAATTAATACTATAAAAGAAAAACTAAATAAAAAGAAAAAACTTAAGAAAACTAAAAAATCATTAAAAAATGAATTTATTAAAAAAGAAAAAACTAAAAAAGAAAGTATAATTTCAAAATTAAAATCTAAACTTAAGAAGAAGGATACTCTTAAAAATAATATAGAAGAAGTAATAGAAGAATCTAAAGAAGAAATAAGTAATGTAACAGAGATTGTAACTGAACAAAAAGTATTTGAATCTAAATCTTCAAGAATAAAAAGAATTATTTTTAAGACTTTAGGAGTCATATTAACAATAGTATTACTATTTATATGGTTATGGTTATTAGTTATCTTTATGGCCTCTATATTTGCTTTCTTAGATGGTGTTAAACTATATGGACTTATAATATCACTTCTAGGAATAGTACTTCTTGTTTTATCATTAGTCATATTAATAAATAAAAGTATATTTAAGAAAAGAATAAGCTTAAAATGGTCTTTAATATTCATAATAATTTTTATAATAGTTATAGCCTTTGGAGTAACATTATTCTTAAAAGAAATTTCTAATATAAAAACAACACATGATGTTAGTGATAAATACACAATGACAAAAAGCTTAACAACATATAACTTATCAAAAGATAATAAACCATTCTATATAACATTTAATAGTAATTATAAAACTAAATATATAGTAGAATATGATGAATCATTAAAAAACAAAATAGAAGTAGAAGTAAAATACTATGAATGTTATTATGACTACTTCATAAAGAAAACATCTGATAGTGCATACATCTCATTAAAACTAAACAAAAGAGATCGCTTGAGTGTATATATAGATGACTTAAAAGAAGGAAAAATTTATGATAATAATGAACTTGAAAGATACACTGTTAAAATAAAAGGATCAAAAGCTAACATGGAAAGAGTAATTATTGAATAATTATTCTTTTTTTAATTTATCTAACTTTTTATTAATTTCATCTATCGCCTTCTTTAAAACATCAATATCGCTATTACTAGAAGGATATACATCTCTTATAATTTTCCTTATCTTTTCAATATCATATATTACAGGGTTATATAAACACTTAACTTCTTTAGAATTAATATTTATAATACCACCATTTATTCTAGATTCAATTATATTTTGACTAGCAGCATTCGTAAGAATAGTTTGTCCAATAAGAATAATCCAATTACCAAGCATATTTTGTTCAGGAGCAGTCAAACTATCAACAAGAACTAAACCCAAAATAAATCCAATCGTAGTTGAATATCTTGGATTAGTATTAAATATGTCATCATAACTTTCTTTCATACTTAATAATATGTTTTAGGTACAAAAAAACTCACGTAACATATATTACTAAAGAAGGAGGAATCATGAATTTATGTGATTTAGACTTTAATAAAAAAGCTATTATAGATAATATAACTATGCATGGTATTAAGAAAAGAAGACTATATGATTTAGGTTTTATACCTGGAGAAACAGTATTTAAAATGTTTGATTCTATTTATAAGAGTCCTAAATGTTATAAAGTTAAAAATACATTTTTGGCACTTAGAGACGAAGAAGCCATTAACATAGAGGTTCATTATGAATAAAAATATTCTTTTAGTTGGAAATCCTAATGTAGGTAAATCTTCTATATTTAATATATTAACTCATTCTCATGAACATACTGGTAACTGGACAGGTAAAACAGTAAAACTAGCTAGAAAGAATATTATAAATACTAATTATACACTTATAGATTTACCAGGTATTTATTCTCTTTCAAGTCTTAGTGAAGAAGAAATAGTAGCTAAGGATACACTTTTATTTGAACAATATGAAAAGATAATCTATGTGATGGATGCATCAAATATTGAGAAGAACATGCATTTACTTTTACAAATACTAGAGATAAACAAGAATATTATTCTTTGTCTTAATATGATAGATGAACTAGATTCTAAAGGTATAAAAGTAAATGATAAACGTCTTAGTGAAATACTTGGTATAAAAGTAATAAAATGTTCAGCATCAAAAAATATTGGTATAAAAGATTTAATAAACTCTTTAGATGAAGAAAGTATAAGTAACTATAATTATATTTATGACTTTAATATAGAAAAAGGTATATCTGATATATTTGAATTTCTTACTCATCAATTTAAATCTAGATTTATAGCTCTGAATATTTTAGAAAAAGATAAATCAATCGTAGAATCTATAAAAACTAAATACAAAGTAAATATAATTAATAAAGAAATGCAAAACTATTTAATGAATGTAAACTCTGAAGAAATATCTGACGAAGTATCTATTCTTTTAAATAATATTTCTAAAAGTATATCAAACGAAGTAGTAACTTTCTCTAAAGAAAAAGAAATAGGTGTTATAGATAAAATATTTACTAAGAAAGTTTATGCTTTATCTATAATGTTTATTATTATGTTTGGTATATTTTTAATAACAATCGTAGGTGCTAATTACCCGAGTGAAGCTCTTGGTTATTTATTTTCAAAATTAGAAATCATTTTATTAAATTTAGTTAAATATTTTAAAATATCAGAGTTTATTTATGAACCACTTATTTATGGAATATATAGAGTAGTTAGTTTTATAGTATCTGTTATGTTTCCACCATTAGTTATATTTTTCTTTCTATTTACTTATGCTGAAGAAAGTGGAATACTTCCAAGAATAGCATTTAATTTTGATAATGTTTTTAAGAAATGTGGATGTCATGGTAAACAAGCATTAACTATGTGTTCAGGTTTTGGATGTAATGCTTGCGCAGTAGTAGGAAGTAGAATAATAGATAGTAAAAGAGACAAATTAATAGCTATATTAACTAATTCATTTATTCCTTGTAATGGTAGATTTCCAATGATAATAGCACTCATCACTATGTTCTTCACAACATCTAATAATAAATTACAAGTATCGTTCTATTTAACTTTATTTGTTATACTTTCTATTTTAATATCACTACTTACTTCATTTATTTTATCTAAAACAATATTAAAAGGATATAATGGATTCTTTATATTAGAACTTCCTGACTATAAAAAAGTAAAACTAAAAAAGGTATTAAAGAATAGTCTTGTTTATAAATCTTTATCTATATTAAAAAAAGCAGTATTAGTATCAATTCCATGTGGAATAATTATTTATTTGATGACTAATACTACTATTAAAGATATAACTTTATTTAAAATTATAAGTGACTTCTTAGAACCATTTGCTTCTATTATAGGCCTAGATGGTGTTATACTTTTATCTTTCTTTTTAGCACTTCCAGCTAATGAAATAGTTTTACCTATTATTATAATGGGCTATCTAGGTGATAAGAATGTACCAATGATTTCAAATTATCTATCTATTAAAGAAGTTCTAATTAACAATGGATGGACTTACATGACAGCACTCTCCACTATATTATTTTCTATAATGCATTTTCCATGTGGTACTACACTTGCTACTATTAAAAGTGAAGCAGGTACTAAATGGATGATATATAGTTTCTTTATACCTCTTATTACTGGAATATTATTTCTGTTGATTCTTAATATTATGCACAGCTGTTAACCCAAGAAAAAAACTCTAGAAATTCTAGAGTTAATATTCAACTGGCGCCTGATGCAGGACTCGGACCTGCGACCTAACGGTTAACAGCCGTGCGCTCTACCGACTGAGCTAATCAGGCACTTGCATAAATAATTATAGATTATCATTTCGTATTTGTCAACAAAAATATAGACTTTTATTATAAAAATTGATAAAATTAATATGAATTAAGAGGGATATATATGAATAATGATATAGAAATGGTAGATTTAAGTAGTAATAATCAAAATACGAATGCAAATACTAACAATACAGTTACTAATCCTAGTAATCCAAATCACGTTAGTATACTTGAAATGTACGGTGAAAACTTAAGCAGAAAAGAATATGTTACAAATCCAGCTATCGGAAGAGATAGTGAAATAGAACAAGCTATAGTAATACTTTTAACACCAGAAAAAAGTGCCCTTTTAGTAGGTAAAGCTGGTGTAGGTAAAACTGCTATTGTTGAAGGTATAGGTTATAGAATGAAAAATGGCATGATACCTAATGCACTAAAACCATATGAATTAATAAAAGTTAATATTTCTAGTTTACTTGGTGAAACTAAAGTAGGAGAAGGACAAAGCGAAAATAGACTTCAATTACTTGTTGATGAACTAAAAACTAAAAAGAATATTATACTATTTATAGATGAAGTTCACCTTTTAGTTAACAGAAATACTACGAACATGAGTATAGACTTTGCTAATATGTTAAAGCCAGGTTTAGACCGTGGTGATATTAAAATGATAGGTGCTACTACATATGAAGAATATGAAGCATATATTCTAAGAGATAGAGCCTTCTTAAGACGTTTCTTAAAAGTAGATGTAGCTGAACCAGATGAAGACCAATGTACACAAATACTACTTGGAACTTACCCAAAATATGAAAAAAGAACAGGTGTAAAACTTGAATACACTGACTACTTAAAAGAAAAAATATTTAGATTCATAGTACAAATGACAGATGAATATAAAAGAATTTATGAAATAGGTAATAGATACCCAGATGTAGCTCTAACAATCGTAATGAGTGCATTCTCACTTGCTTCATATGAGGATAGTCCAGTCGTAACACTAAAACATTTCTATAAAGCAATATGTAGAACTAAAGTAATATATGAAGATGCTAAAGTAAAAGAAATAGCTAGATTCAAAGAACTATTTAAAGACATTATAGCTGAAGAAAACGTAGATCTAAATGATATGTAATATTATAGACACTAAAAACGTGTCTATTTTTAATGAGAAAGGAAACAAATATGGAAGAATTAAATAATATGATATCATTTTTAAAAAGTATCATAAAAGAAAATAATTCTAAAGAAGTAAATAAAGAAATAAAATGTTTTATGAAAAAAATAAAAATTTAAAAAATATATAAAATTAAAAAAAACTAAGAAAATTCTATATGAAAACATAATTATCACTAAGAGAATTTTCTTTTTTTATTACCTAAAAACTACTCAAAATAGAATTTTACCAATTTGAAATGATTTTCTTTATTTTGTAATATACATCTTACGAAAGGAAGAATTATGAAAAAAGCAATAAAAGTAAGAAATATAAGTAAAACAATAGGTAGAAAGAAAATACTAGATAATATAAGTTTTGATATTTATGAGAATGAAATAGTTGGCTTAGTTGGTAAGAATGGCGCAGGTAAAAGTACACTTCTAAAGATTATGACAGGTCTTTATAGTTATGATGAAGGAGAAATATATTATTATAATTATAATTTAAAAACTGACTATGAAAAAGCTATGTCTATCGTGGGTACACTAATAGAAAATCCTGATATGTATAGTAATCTCTCTGGTAAAAAGAATTTAGAACTATTTAAAAGTATGTTTAAAGGCATAGATGAAGGAACTATAGAAGAAATCGTACGTATAGTTGAAATGGAAAAATACTTAGGAAAGAAGTTTAAAACATATTCTCTTGGTATGAAAGAAAGACTAGGTATCGCGTCATCTCTAATTAATAAACCTAAAATACTTATTCTAGATGAACCAACAAATGGTCTTGATAGAGAAGGTGTTAAAAACATAATGAAAATGCTTAAGGATTTAAAAGACACAACTATTATTATATCTTCACATATGCTTAGTGATATAGAAGAATTATGTAATAAGATTATATTTATAAATGATGGTAAGATTGATAGTATAAAGATAAAACAAAATGATAATAAGAAAAATATAATCTTCGAAGTAGATGATTTTTCAAAAGCAAGACTTATTATAAAGGATTATTGTGTTAATGAAAATTTAGAAGTTTATGAAACAGATGATATGGTAAGCTTAATAAACAAAGAACTAGTCCTAAATAATATAAATGTTTATAGAATTAGTGAAGCTACCAACACGCTTGAAAATGATTTCTTTAAAATGATAGGTAAATCAAATGATAAATCTAATTAAAAATGAATTTATAAAGCTTAGTAAAGTTAAATTTATAGGTTCACATTTGGTATTTATAGTTTCAATTATCACTTATTATTATGTAAATAAAAAAGTATTAACAGAAGATTTTATTCTTAAATTAATACCATTTATTGGAGTAGTATTGTCAATAATATTTTGTTCAATTGTGTCAAGTGAATATACTAGAGGAACTTTTAGAATCTATCTTACAAAACCGGTAAAAAGAGCTAAAATATATATATCAAAGTTATTAACAATTTTTTTGACATTTTATAGTATTTTGCTACATAACTTGACAATTTACGCATTATTTACACAGTCAATAAGTGTAAACTTTACTATCAAATATTTAAGTTATTCACAATCACTAGTATTAGTTTCAACAATTATCATAATGTTATCAACAATGCTAAAATCTTCATCTCTTATTTCAGGTATAACTATATTGTTATTAACATTTGGTTTCACACTTTTTGAGTTATTAACATTAACAAATACAAAGTTTTTAGAATACTCATTCTTACCGTATCTTGATTTAAATATATTAAGTAGAGTAGATGAGATAAATAAATCACTAAATACAAATCTTTCTTTAAAGAATGGAATCTATATAATTATATTTTATTCAATACTATTTTTTATAATTGGAATTATCTCATTCAAGAAAAAAGATATTAAAAACTAATATCCTTTACTTTTATAATAATCGTGTAATTCTTTAAATCTATTAAAGTGTACTATCTCTCTTTGTCTTAAGAAACTAAGTGGAGCAAGTAAACTCTCATCATCTGTTAGATCCATTAAGTTTTCATAAGTAGCTCTAGCTTTCTCTTCAGCAGCCATATCTTCTTGTAAATCAACTATCGGGTCTCCTGTAGATGCTATGTAGGCAGCAGTGAATGGAATACCATCTTGGTTGAATGGAAATACTCCTTTCTTATGTGAAGTGTACCATCCTTCAAGTCCATTCTTCTTTAACTCTTCAACACTAGCATCCTTAAGTAATTGACTAACCATCGTACATATCATCTCAACATGACCAAGTTCCTCAGTACCTATATCAGAAAGAAGTGCCTTACCCTTATCATCAGGCATAGTGAATCTTTGCATTAAATATCTAAGTGACGCTCCAAGCTCGCCATCGCTTCCGCCAACCTGCGTTATGAGTTGTTTCGCCATTTTAATATCTTTCTTTCTAACATTAACTGGATACTCTAAAGTTTTTTCATACTTAAACATACTAGTTACCTCCCTTATCCCAAGGCCAAGGATTATCTATCCATGTCCATTTATCACTACTAACAACATCTTTTACACATAATGGACCATAAACATTCTCATATTTATTTTTAAGTTCATTATACATTTTCTTATATTCTTGAAAATTACTTAACATTTTCTTATCATCAGGATATATATCCAAATATAAATTCATATCCTTCATCGCAAAATTATACATTTGTATTTTATAAAGTAACATATCTCTATCATTAGTAACTTTTAACTTATAAACATGATTCTTATATCTAGAATACATATCACTAAACATATTACCTTTATTAAACCCCTCCATAGGTGAATACAAATTTTCATTTCTATTAAAATTAATACTATCGATATTAATATCTATATCATTATATTTACTCTTATCAACATACTTATTTATGTCATACTCATATTCAAGTTCATTAGATACTATATCGAAGTAATTATTATTTTCATCATATAACATTTTTAAATCCTCCTAGACTATTGTATGTAAGCAAAAAAACTATTGTATAGACTAGTTGCTCAAAAAAATGTAAAATATATAAAAATACTTGTATATATTTTTCTAATAATGATAAAATGAATATGGTGATATAAATGCAATATAAAATAACAACTTATTCCGAAGATGACACAATCGAATTAGCTCAAAATATTGAATCAGAAAAATTTCCTAATATGGTTATATGCTTAATAGGAGATTTAGGATGTGGTAAAACAGTATTTGCTAAAGCATTCGCACAAGCACTAGGTATTAACGATAACATTACATCTCCAACTTTTAATATTATTAAAGAGTATGATGGCGGAGAAATGAGAATGTTCCATATGGATGTATATCGTCTTAGTAATGTAAAACAAGATTTAGGAATAGAAGAATACTTCACTAAACGTGGTGTGTGCATAATTGAATGGGCTGATTTAATTGAAGATATCTTACCTAAGAATAGATTAGATATCAAATTTAAAATGGTTGATGAAAACACAAGACAACTAGTAATCACACCACATGGAAATAAGTATGAAGATTTATGTGAAAGAGTTTTATAGAACTCTTTTTTTTTATCAAAAACTATAGTAAAATATTATTATAATAGGAGGAAAAATGAAAACACTAAGTGACACGGAATTAAAAAGAATAGATGCATATTATAGAGCATGCAATTACTTATCAGTAGGTCAACTATATTTAAAAGATAATCCCCTTTTAAAAGAAAAGTTAACACTTGATCATATTAAACCAAATGTAGTAGGCCACTGGGGAACAGCTCCTGGTCAAAACTTTGTATATGTTCATCTAAATAGAATAATTAAAAATAATAAGTTAGATATGATATATATATCTGGTCCAGGTCATGGTGGACAAGCAATGGTAGCTAATACTTATTTAGAAGGAAGTTATACTGAAATATATCCAAGCATTACTGAAGATGAAGAAGGAATGAAAAAACTATTTAAACAGTTTAGTTTCCCTGGAGGAATTAGTTCACATGTAGCTCCTGAAACACCTGGTAGTATTAATGAGGGTGGAGAACTTGGTTATAGTCTTTCACATGCTTTTGGAGCAGTACTTGATAATCCAAGCCTTATAGCTGCTTGTGTAGTAGGAGATGGTGAAGCTGAAACAGGACCTTTAGCCGCATCATGGCACTTAAATAAAATACTAAATCCACTAACAGATGGTATAGTTCTTCCAATATTACATCTAAATGGTTACAAAATCGCAAACCCAACAATATTCGCAAGAATGCCAGAAGATGAATTAATTAAATTCTTTGAAGGATGTGGGTGGGACCCTTATATAGTTGAAGCAAACACAACTGCTAAAATGCACGAATGTATGGCTAAAACACTAGACAGATGTATAAGAGATATAAACATCATAAAAGATAAAACAAGACTTAATAAAAGAGCAACTTTTCCAATGATTATTTTAAAAACTCCAAAAGGATGGGGTGGTCCAAAATTTTTTGATGGAAAGCAAATAGAGGGAACATTTAGATCACATCAAGTACCAATACCTGTAAATAAAGAACATCCTGAAAATGTAGAAATACTAGAAGCATGGATGAAAAGTTATAAACCAGAAGAACTATTTGATAAAAATGGAACTCTTAAAAAAGAATTAAAAGCTTTAGCTCCAACTGGAGACTACAGAATGGGAATGAATCCACATGCTAATGGTGGAAAACTTCTTGAAGAATTAAATATTCCAGATTTTAGAGGGTACGCTCTTGATATCAAGAAACCAGGAGAAGTAATAGCTCAAGATATGATGGAACTAGGATACTTCATAAGAGACATTATTAAATTAAATGAATCTAAAAAAAACTTTAGAATATTTGGTCCAGATGAAGCACTTTCTAATAGACTAAATCATGTATTTGAAGTAACTAATAGACAATGGAATGGAATAAGATATGATTATGATGAATTTATTAGTCCTTATGGAAGAGTAATAGACTCAGTACTTTCAGAGCATCTTTGTGAAGGTATGTTAGAAGGATACTTATTAACTGGAAGACATGGATTCATACATAGCTATGAAGCATTCATTAGAATAGTTGATTCAATGGCAAGTCAACACGCTAAATGGTTAAAAGTAACAAAAGATTTACCATGGAGAAGAGATATAGCATCCCTAAACTATATTTTATCTTCATACGTATGGCAACAAGATCATAATGGATTTACTCATCAAGATCCAGGATTCTTAAATCATATTGTTACTAAGAAAGCAGATATAGTAAGAATATATTTACCACCTGACACAAACACTTTAATATCATGTTTTGATCACTGCATTAGAAGTAAAAATTATATAAATGTAATAGTTGCATCCAAACATCCAAGACCACAATGGTTAACAATGGATGAAGCAATCAAACACTGTACTAAAGGACTTGGTATATGGAAATTTGCTAGTAATGATGAAGGAGAAGAACCAGACTTAGTTATGGCTTGCGCTGGTGAAACTCCAACTATAGAAGTACTAGCTGCTACTAAAATACTAAGGGAACACTTCCCAGAATTAAAAATTAGAGTAGTAAATGTAGTTGATTTAATGAAACTAGAAAGTCCTGAAAATCATCCTCATGGACTAGATAATGATGAATACAATAGTATATTCACAAAAGATAAACCAATTATATTTGCATTCCATGGATATCCAAATCTAATTCATCAACTAGCATACAAACGTGATAATAAGAACATGCATGTACATGGATATATTGAAGAAGGTACAATCACTACAACGTTTGATATGAAAGTACAAAATAAATTAGATAGATTTAACTTAGTAATAGATGCTCTTAAATACTTACCAGAACTTGGTGACAAAAGAGCATCACTTACTGAATGGTGTAAAAATAAATTAATTGAACATAAAGAATATATCCATGAATATGGAGAAGACATGCCAGAAATCAAAAACTGGAAATGGTAAAAAAAGAACGTAAGATTTTAGTCTTACGTTTTTAATATGCTTAAATATTAGTCATGAATAACTTTTTGTTTAGTAACTTTTTTCTTAGATATTAACCATCCATAATTTTCTTTAACTATAGTATTATGACAGAATTCACAAACATCACTTTGATTATCTTCTTTAATTGGAGCACCACATACCGGACACTTTGCCGTTTTAACTTTTTCAGTTCTTACAAAAGTAACAACACAAGCAACATCTAATCTAACATTCATACCTCTCACTATAGATGAAGTATCTTTATTAACAATATAATCTCTCATAGCTAAATCAAATGTCACATCTATACTATATTTACCATTTTCAACCTTTGGATTATTAAAAGTACAAGTATATATAGTAATATCATCTATTATATTTCTTTGATTCTTTCTTTTTAAAGTATCAAGCATAGTTTTATATGAATTATATAAGTCATCCGTAGTTAAGCTTCTTAATGTATCATAATCAAAATTTACCCACGCCTCTTGCATCTTAACATACATTTCACTGGCTATTATTACAAATTTATCTTTATCAATTTTTGGTATTTTTGTATCACTATTATCTAACCATATACTATGAACTTTTTCAAAATCGTTATGTTTTACTTCTAAATGTTCAGCATTAACATCTTTATTTGTAGTTTTTCTTTTTATTGAACTAATAATCGTAGTTACGATAACCACACTCATTAATACAAGAAACACTAAAGAAGTTATATCAGAATCAAAAGCACTGCCTCCACCAAAACTAAAATCTCCATCTCCGAAGTCGAATCCCCCACCACCAAAATCAAAGTCATAGTCTATATCAAAACCTGTGTCTGCAAGTACAACATAACCACTTAATATAAAACATACTACTATTGAAAATATAATAAATAATTTAGACTTTTTTTTATTCATACTAACGCCTATCATAAGTATAACATATTCACACAAAAAATAATATTTTTTCACACATCCTTAATAATAAAATATTAAAATTAAAAATGTAAGAAGGAGGAATGATAATTAATTAGATAAAAAAAGTATAAAGTTTTAGCCAATAACAAATTTATATAGATATCCTATGATAACTTTCTAATAAAAAGTGCGTCCTTTAATAGAACGTATTTTTTATATTTCATCAATATATGTAACTAAATATCCATAATCTTCCATTTTAAATGGTTTTCTACAAAACTTACATAAGCCTGAAGCATTTAAATCAAGAATATTACCACAGTAAGTACAACGTCTTGCTTCTTCTAAATGTTTAGCATTTCTTCTTTTAGTTAATGTTATTTTATGAGTTTTTTCTATTCTTCTATCATCAACACCACTAATATATTTTCCATTTTCATCTATAAAATAGTCCATATATCTTGACACTAATATGACTTCAATAGTTATAAAGTTATCAGTAATCATACTATTAGTAATTCTACTAGATTTAACATTCATCTCATCAAACAATCTATTGATATTTTTAGTTTTATACTCTGTTACCATATCATTAAATTTTACATACACATCATTTGCTAAATAATGTCTAACATCTTCCATACTATTATTTTGTATTGCAGTAAGTATCATAATAAATATATGATCTACATTACTTAAAAAAGTACTTTCAGAAAAACTTTCATCTGCTTTAATAATTTCTTCTATCATATTTACTCCTCAATAATTTTTTGTTTCACAATTTCTTTTTTAGAAATTACCCAATTATAATTTTCTTTAACTATAGTATTCCCACAAAATATACATTTATCACTTTGATTATTTTTTGATATTGGTCCTCCACATACAGGGCAAGAAGTAGTATTCTTTTTACCAGTACTAACAAATGTAACTAAACATATAACATCAAGTCTATTCACAACGCCTCTAACTAAATCATAATCTTTTTCATTTTTTTCAACAATATAATCTCTATAAGCTAAGTCAAGTTCAACTTCGACAGTATATTTACCATTTTCATTTTTTGCATTAGTAAAGTTACAATTATATATTTTAATATCTAAAACAATATTTTTTTGTTTCTTTTTTTCTAGAGATTCAAGCATAGTTTTGTATGAATTATATAAGTCATCAGTAGTAAGCTCTCTTATAGTTTTATAATCAAAATTCATCCATGCTTCTTGTAATTTTGTGTACATATTACTAGCCATATCAAAAAATTCTTTTTTATCTATATTTGGTATAACTTTTTGTACTTCATCTATATACCATATTCTATAAGTTCTTTTTTTCTCTTTAGGTTTCTCATCAAAACTATATCCATCATGTAGTATTTTATCACCTTTTTCTTTTTTATTTCTTGAATATGTTTTAATTGCAGCAACTATACTAGCAGCTATAATAGTTATTCCACAAATAAGAATAATTATTTCAGTAAATCCTGCTTTAAATGTAAATACCTGAATTAACAAATATAGTAGATAATAAAATATAATAAAGATAATTAATCCTCCAGCGCCACCACCTGAATCAAAATCAGTATCAAATCCACTATCAGCAAGTACCACATTATTACACATAAGAGTAACTAAAAGTACCATAGCTATAAAAAATACAAATAATTTAAATCTTTTCCCACTTTTCATTCTCACATCCTATAAAGATTATAACATATTTACACTAAAATTAATATTTAACGTAAAAAATATATTATTTTCACAAATCCTTAACAATAGATAAGTAAAATTATATATGTAAGAAGGAGGAATGATAATTAATAGGTAAATAAAATAAAAATTAAGTAGCTTCAACTCACAATTAAATAAAACAATTTCTATTATATAAGGGACAATTCTTGTCCCTTTTTTCTCGCACTAAAATATGTTATAGTAGAATTATGAAAGAGTTAGAAAGAATATTAACAAGTGAAAATATCGAAGAAGAAATAAGAAGTAATGAAGACTATATATTTAGTTTGATTCCAGAACTTAGAAGTGAAGTAGGGTTTGATCAAAAACATCCTCATCATTCTTTTGATGTATGGAATCATACTATCGAAGCATTAAAACATATAGAACCAGATTTTGAACTAAGACTTATAGTATTACTTCATGATATAGGTAAACCATTTTCTTTTCAAGAAGGTACTGACGGAGTAAGACATTTTAAAGGACATCCATCTAAATCTAAAGAGATTTCTAAACTTATACTTGAAAGACTGAATATTGAACCAAAAGATGAAATACTTTATATTATAGAAAATCATGATACACCAATTGACACAAATAATATAAAGAATAGAGAATTAGAAATAAAAAGATTGAAGGTTCAATATGCTGATGCTTATGCACATTCTCCTTCAACCATAGAAAAACGTATTTTAAGACTTAATGCTATAAAAGAATTAATTTGATTTATAATTTAATACTTCTTCAGCATCATCTAAATGAATTTTTTCTCTACCTATTATTTGATAGTCTTCATGACCTTTACCAAGGATTAAAAGAATATCATCTTTTTCCATTATATCAATACCATGCTTAATGGCACTTTTTCTATCAACGATAACTTCATAGTTATCTTTTTTAACGCCTACAAGAATATCTTTTATTATTGATTCTGGATCTTCAGTTCTTGGATTATCACTAGTAAATATTACATAGTCAGATAATCTACTTGCAATTTCTCCCATAATAGGTCTCTTCTTAGGATCCCTGTCTCCTCCACAACCAACTATAGTAATAACACGATTCTTTTTAAGTTCATTATATGCAGTAACAACTTTCTCAACTGCATCAGGTGTATGTGCATAGTCAATTACCGCAACACCACCATTTACTTTATATGCTTCGCATCTACCTTTAGGTGCTTTTATCATACTGGTTTTACTAACAATCTCATCTAAACTAAAACCATATTGATTAAGAATAGACACAACTGTCATATAGTTATATACATTAAATTTACTAGTAAGTGGAACTAACACATCATAAGTTTTATCTTCATAACTAAATGTAAGATTAGTTTCACTAGCACTTGTTTCAAACTTAACAATCTTATAGTCTCCATCAAATCCATAAGTAAATCTCTTATGACCATCTTTTTTAAAATATTTACTTGCTTCATCATCAGAGTTAACTATTATAACAGCATCCTTCTTTAAATGATCAAGAATTAATAATTTAGCTTTTAAATAATTTTCCATAGTCTTATGATAATCTAAATGATCTTCAGTAAGATTAGTAAATCCTATAATAGAGTAGTTTACATTAGTAAGTCTATCATAAGATAAAGCCTGACTACTTACTTCCATAACAACAGTTTTAGCTCCACTTTCATATGCATTCATAAGAAGTTTATAAACTGTTAATATATCAGGTGTAGTATTATTAAGCTCAATATGTTCATCTTTATGAATATAACCAATAGTACCAATATAAGCAGCATCTACTCCCATATTAAGTAGCATTTGATATATTAAATAACAACTAGTAGTCTTACCATTAGTACCAGTAACACCAATAAGCTTCATTTCATTTAATTTATCTCCATATTCTTTAAGTAAAAGCTCTCTTAAATATTTATCTGTATCTTCTACTTTCTTATATGGAATATCATAGTCTATATCTTTTTCACAAATAATTTTAGAAGCACCATTCTTAATAGCACTCTCTATAAAATCATGTCCATCTACTGTTAAACCTTTTAAAGCTATAAAAGTTTGTCCTTTTTGTACTTTTCTAGAATCACTTTCAAACTTAAACATTTCATCACTTCCTCTAAATAATATTATAACATATATAGAATTATTAGTAATTAATACATATCCACATCTATTCCACATTACATATAGTTAACACTTCATTTTACATAGTTTATTGTATTTTAAAGAGTAAAATGCTATGATTTAATTAGATAATAAGGAGTGATTGATGTGTTAGGAGACAGATTTAAAAGAGAATTAAATAAGAATGATTATTATGTAGTAGATCCTAAAACAGGAAGAGAAAAATCTTTAGATACCGACAAACTAGTTGATATGGCAAAAAAAGCATTAAAGAAAGCAGCAATCGTGGGACTAATAGCAGGTTCATTAGGAACAGGAGCGTTAGGATATCTATTTGCTGATGAAGTAGCTGATTATAAAGAAGAAAGGGCATATACTAAAGCAGTTATAACAGTAAACAAAGAATATAAAGATACACATGATACAATAGAAAAGGGAAGTATTAGTGCGCTTATAGAAGAACAAGGCTGCTGTTATAGAGCTTATCCAGATAAGACTTTAGAATTTATATTAGATAATTTTAGAAGCCCAATCACAAAGAAATGTGATGATCCAGAATGTACTACTTGTGAAAGAAATAGAGAAATTGAAAGTGAAATAAATGAAATTGTTAAAGCTGACGCAAGATTCACTGAAGCAGTAGAAGAACACGAACAAAATCAAGAAATGAAAAGTGTAAGAGGTAAATAATGGAAGAAACAAAAATAATTTATTTAAATGATAAGAAATTTGCAGTAGTAGAAGAACTAGAATACAAAAATAAAAAGTATATGTATTTAGTTAGTACTGATGCTGAGGAAATTCAAATCGTAGAAGAATATACTGAAGGTATAAATAAAGTAATAAAAACAGTAAAAGACAAAAAACTTCTAGATATACTAGAAGTAGAATTTGCTAAAAAGTTTTAAGATGCCTTAGCATCTTTTTTATTTGATATATAGTCCACACTTAATATTAAAGTTTATTAATTCTTTAAATTTTGAACCTAAATCTATGTCTCCGACAATAAGACCATAATGAGTAGGTATTACTACACTAGGATTGATACTATTAGTATAATCTGCAGCTTCCTTATAATCCATAGTATAAGTTCCACCAATAGGTACAAAAAGAACATCACATTCTATATTAGAATTATCTTCATTAACATCAGTATCTCCCATGATATAGTATTTTTTGTCATCAATATTTAATATATATCCAACCCAATCATTTCCTATAGGATGAAATTCTTTAGTAACATTATATGCTCTAACAGTACTAAAATTAATACCAAGAATATTATAGTTATTATTAGGTTCAATAATTAATATATCTTCTTCTTTAAAATAATTCTTAAGTTCTTTATATGTATCCTTAGTACTTACTATTTTAGTAGTATCTTTTTTAATATTCATAATATCATCAATTGAAAAGTGATCATAATGACTATGTGTTATAAAAATTATATCAGCGTCATTACTAATAACATCTATTCTAAAAGGATCTATATAAATATTAAGATTATTATTTACTATTTTAATACTATTATGTTTGAATACATTTACATTTTCCATATCTTCACCTAATTCATTATATCAAAAAAAGAGCTATTTTGCTCTTAATTTTTTAACATAAGAATCATATGATTCCTTTGAGTTATGAATTACTAAATTTGTTCCACATCCTTGCATATAAACTTTATCTTTAAAACCATATTCTCTTAATATTTGATCTGGTACATTAAGTCTTTTTTGTGAGTCAATAGAGTTAGTTGCAAGATATGAATAATATAGTAATTGCAATCTATCGTTTAATAATTGTATTCTTTGCATATCTTGAGAATTACATCTTTTATTTAAATCATTAATGATACTTTGCATATATAGTAAATTATAAAGTTTTAGTGAACCATAACCATTTTCAATAATTGATATTTTATCTCCAACTTCTACACCAGTAAATTTTGGTATAAATATTCTCCCTTTACTATCAATACGAATTTCTTTATAACCTAAAATAGGTTCATCTCCGAACATATATCCCCCTTTAAAAAACAACAAGATTATACCATAAATAGAATTAAAAATCAATAATTGTCAATAATAATACAAGGAGAATGTTATGTATATAATTTATGCTTTATTAGCAGCGTTGTTTTCAGGTTTAACATCAGTATTCGCAAAAACAGGTATTAAGGATGTAGAATCGTTACTTGCAACATTTATTAGAACAATAATTATTACCTTATTTTTATTTGTAGTAGTGCTTTTAAATAATAATTTAAATGATATATTTTTATTAGATAAAAGAACAATTATTTTTTTAATTTTATCAGGTATATCTAACACCTTATTATGGATTTTTTATTTTAAGGCACTAGATTTAGGTACTGTGAGCAAAGTAACTCCAATAGATAAAACAAGCATAATATTAACACTAATCTTATCATCAATATTTTTAAATGAAAAGATAACAGAAATCAAAGTTTTTTCTATAATACTTATTTTAGTTGGAACACTACTAACAATAAAAAGAGAAAATAAAAACTCAAAAGATAATAAATGGATACTTTATGCAGTTTTAACAGCGATTTTTACAAGTACAACAACAATTCTTAGTAAGATTGGTATTGAAAATACAAATACTAGTTTAACAACATTTTTAAGAACAGTAATAGTATTATTGCTTTTAACAGCAATAACTTTAATTAAAAAGAAATATAAAAATATTAAAAAACTCAATAAAAAGAATTATTTATATATTGTACTGTCTGGTATATCAACATCTTTATCATGGTTGTTTTATTTTGCATCTTTAAGCATTGGCGAAGCTAGTATAGTGTTTCCAATTGAAAAATTAAGTCTAGTAGTTTCTATAATAGTATCATGCATATTCTTAAAAGAAAAATTAAGTAAGAAACAAATATTGGGTATTGTTATAATAGTTTTAGGAACTTCTTTATTATTCTTATAAAAAAATTTCTAGATTTTTATATAATTTGTTATAATACTTTTGGAAGTGAGTTGTATGAAAGAAAAAATTAAAAATCAAAAGGAAAATATTAAATCTCTAGAAAAGAAATCAAAAGGACTATTTGAAGAATTTAAAACATTTATTAAAAGAGGAAATGTTATTGACTTAGCTGTTGGTGTTGTTATAGGTGGTGCTTTCAGTACAATCGTAACATCTTTAGTTAATGATATAATAATGCCTTTGATAGGAATAATAATAGGTGGTTATGATTTTACAGGATTATCTTTAAAAGTAAAAGATGCTTCAATTAATTATGGTTCATTCATTCAAAATATTATTAATTTCTTAATTATTGCATTCTGCATATTTATTTTAGTTAAAGTTATTAATAAATTCTTACATAAAGCAAAAGAAGAAGAGAAGAAAGAAGAACCAACTAAATCAGATGAAGTAATTCTTTTAGAAGAAATAAGAGATTTATTAAAAAACAAAAATAATTGTTAACCTCTTTAAAAAGAGGTTTTTATATTTAAAATGTATGATATAATTTAACTATATAGAGGGTGAAATATGGGCTTTAGATTTAGAAAAAGTTTCAATTTAGGAAAAGGGTTTAAATTAAATTTAAGTAAATCGGGAATTGGTTATAGTTTTGGGTTTAAAGGATTTAGAATAGGCAAGACAGCAAAAGGGAAAACAAGAAAGACAATTAGTTTACCAGGAACTGGCCTTTCATATCAAACAGAAACCAAAGAAGATACTAGTATAGTTAAAGATATAGTTAAAAAAACAACTAAAAATGATAAAAACATCAAAGATAAATCATTTGATGAAGTAGTAAATGATATAGCAGAGTCATTTACTAATAATATAAAGTAGGTGAAATTATGAATTATAAAAAATTAACTATTTATTCTATAGTAATTAATGTATTAATTAATTTAATATATTTTTTAGACAGTACTTTTCTTACAGACACAATAGGAAGTTACATATTTATTGGAACACTTGCAGTTTTATTTGTAGTTTATTATATAAAGAGATATGATATTAAATATACAAAAGATGTAATAAAAAAAGATATATTAATTGGAATACTATGGATGGCACTTTCATTAGTATTAGGATATTTCTTAATGAAACTACATGTAGAATTAAAACCATGTAACTCTGGCTTTGAATGTTTATTATATGGATTTGATTTCATAGCTTTAGCAGCAATAAATATTCTATATGTAATGCTTATCTTAACAATAAATTTAATTAACTTGTTTTTAAAGAAAACAGGGTTAAGTGATAAAAAGAATATTATAATATCTATTCCAACTGGAATTGTGATATTTTCATTATTAGCATTTATAGTAAATTGTATTTTACAAAATATATAGGAGAGAACAATGAGAGAAATACAAATAGGAAAAAAATATAAACATTTTAAAAATAAAATGTATGAGGTGGTTGATATAGTTTTAGATTCAGAAACAAATAATGATGAAGAACCTAAAAAAATAGTAGTTTACAAAGCATTATATGGAGATAATCTTACTTGGGCAAGACCATATGATATGTTTAATAGCGAAGTAGATCATGAAAAATACCCAAATGTAAAACAAAAATATAGATTTGAGGAAGTAGAAGAAGAAAAGGATACTTTAGACTTAGAAAGAAAACTAAACGAAGTGTGTGATTTTGTATACAATTGTAAACATTATTTTATTGCTACTGTTGATGGTGGAAAACCAAAAGTAAGACCATTTGGTACTATTGGAATATATGAAAATAAATTATATATTCAAACATCAAAAGCAAAAGATGTATCTAAACAAATCTCAAAGAATCATAATATTGAAATTTGTGCATATGATAATAAAGATAGATGGATTAGAATAAGTGCAAACGTAACAAGAGATGAAAGATATGAAGTAAAAAAATATATGCTAGATAGATATCCAGAACTTAGAAATATGTATAACGAAAATGATGATATCGTTGAAGAACTAGCACTTAATAATGTAACCGCAACATTCTATTCATTCAAGGAAGAACCAAAGACTTATAAATTCTAAGGAGAACCATGAAATATAAAATAAAAATAATTTTAATAATTATTTTTTTATTAGCTATATCTACTCTTATATACTGTTTTACTATAAAAAAATATAGACTTCCACAAGAAAACTTAATAGGAAATAACTTATATAAGTTTAAAATAACAAAAGACTATGAAGAAATAATATCTATAAAAGAGAGTAAAAATTACTTATATATTTTAACTTCAGAGTTTACTGATACTGATATTACAGAAAAAGAGTATAAAATATTAAAATATAATATTGAAACAGCAAAAGTAGAAAAAGAAAATACATTTAAGACAGAAATACTCACTGAGCCAATAATAACTATAGATAATAACTATATAAAAGTAATATCAAGTGATGGTATAAATATTCATAAATTTGATAAAAATTTAGAATACAAAAATAAATTAAAAAGAGATATTGAAGAAAATATATTATATGGTGAATATAATAATAATTTAATATTCATAAAAGATAATAAAATATTTTCAAATGATAAGCTATATGATACAGTTTTAAAAACATGTGGTAAAAGTTATAATATAATTTATAAAGAAAATACATACGTATATTTTAATAATGATGAAATAAATGTAAGTTGTCTTTATAATATAAACAAAAAAACAACTGAATATTTTGATAATTCAAATATAGAACCCTTCAGTAATGGATATATGCTTTATAATTTAAATGACAATAAAATAATAATAAAGAAAACAAATGAAGAGAAGTATTATTTAAATTCTAAAGATGAAATTCCATATATAAGAATAAATGATGATGGTAACAAAATATTAACCTTTAATGATAATATAAAAGAATTTAAAGTATATGATCTAGAAAAAAAGAAGATAATAAATAAAATAAAAATAAATTTAAAAAATGAAGACTTTGTACCATTATTAATAATTAATGATTTAGTATATATAGTTACTACCAATGGAGTAAATTATGATTTATATATTTGGGACTATAACAAAGATACTTTAAGTGAAGACATGATAACATACAATAATACTAAAGATAAGATAGACAGTTATGAACTTACAACTAAAATAAAAGACAAACTAAATGTTAATGTTTATATATATGACAAAGGAGTAAGATATTTTAATGATTTTTATGCTTTACCAAGCTATGATGATGAACTAACTTATGATAAATTAAATAAAACATATGAAATATTAAATAACTTTAACAAAGATTTTTTTGATAATTTTAAATACAAAAATAATAATGGATTAGAAATATATTTAACAGATAAAGTAGCTCCAAGCGATTTAACAACTCAAATTGAAAATCCAAGTGCATACTCTTTAGTGATGGATGATACATATATAATCGCAATGGACATAAATAATAGTGATTATGAAAAAACTTTGTGTCATGAACTAATGCATTCAACAGAAAATAATATGTATGACTTATATACAAATGGCAAGATAAAAAATGAACCATTTAATGAATGGAACAAATACAATCCAAAAGAATTCAAATATAATAACTCATATGTAGATAAAGAAAATGATAAATATACAATATCAAGTGGTAAAGATATTTACTTTATAGATTCATATGCTCATACATATCCTTCAGAAGATAGAGCTAGGATTTTTGAACAATTTTGTTCAAACGAAAATCTATTTGAAAAATATGCAAATATAAAGAAAAAAGCAGAATACATAAAAAAAGAAATAGAAAAGGTATATCCAACTATTAAAGATTCTAAGGTGTTTGATAAACTAAGTTCACTTGACAAAAATTAATAATCGACTATAATATTTTCACACAGGGGGACATTATGATATTGTCAATGATCGATAGATATGTAAGTTTATCTATAAATAGAGTTAAGATAGAAAGACTATTAAAAAAATCTAAAAGCAATAATAATGCTGTAATCAATGATTTAAAAAGAGAACTTGAAATAGTAAATGCAGCAATAAATTATTTATATGAAAAAATAATTAATAGGATAACATTATTAACTGCAGAAGAACTAAAGAATTTAAGTAAATGTTTAGAACGCAAAGCAAAGCAAATAAAAGAAAAAATAGATGAAACAGACACATTACTAAAGATTTCATCAGATAACAAACAAATCGCAGAGAAAGGCGAAGATGAAACAGCAATAGAAACTTATGATAAAATTATAGAACAAGCAATAATAAAAAAGAGTGAGCAACAAGAAGAACTAAATTGTTATGACTGTACATTAAGTTTATGCTATAAAATACGTTATATAGAGACAGTGGCTAAATAGAAATATTTAGTCATTTTTTATTGACATTTTTTTCTATAGTAATATAATTAATATGAAATATGTTTCACATAAAAAAGGAATGTTATGAAAGAATTTATTAGTGTAAAAAATTTAGTTAAGACTTATAAAGTTGGTACTAAGAATTTTAATGCCTTAGATGGTATAAGCTTTGATATTAAAAAAGGTGAATTTGTTTGTATTTTAGGACCAAGTGGTGCCGGTAAAAGTACTTTATTAAATTTACTTGGTGGTATGGACACAGCTACAAGCGGAAGTATAGTAGTTGATAATGAAAATATTGAAAAATATGATAAGAATGAACTAACTACTTATAGAGCAGAAAATGTAGAATTAATTTAAGATAAAGTTGCTCTTGAAAAAGGTATGAGTAACATGCTTAATACTATGAAAACTATGATTATATTAATTATTGGAATAGCAGTAGTACTAGGTTCAGTTATAATTTATAACTTAGGTATCTTATCTTATACAGAAAAACAATACCAATTCTCAACTCTTAAAGTACTTGGATTTAGTGACAAAAAAATTAAGAAAATATTTATTATGCAAAATAACTGGATAGCTATTGTATCTATTATATTAGGTCTTCCATTTGGATATGCTTTAGTTGATTGGTTATTTAAAGAAGCAATCGAAGAACATTATGATTTCCAAGCACATATTGAACCATTAACTTATATAATAGCTGCTATTGGTACATTCATAGTTTCATACTTAGTTTCTAAATTATTATCAAAAAAAGTAAATAATATTGATATGGTAAGTAGTCTAAAAGGCAACGAATAGTGTTATAATGTTAATGGATGTGATATTATGAGTAAAGTTAGAGAACCTATTAAAAAGACTTCAATTGCGAAAAAGGAAAAGATAATTGAAAAAGGCTTTGAATTAATGTGTAACAAGGGATATCATAATGTTACATGTGTAGATATTGCTCATTATGCAGGTGTATCAACTGGGATTATTTATCAATACTTTAAAGATAAAAGAGATATATTTATAAGTGGAACAAAAGATTATGCTAACAAAATAATGTTTCCAATGCTCGATATAATTGTCAACAAAAAAATAGATAAAAAAAATTTAAAAGAAATATTAAGTAAAATGATAGATAGTTTCATAAAAATACATACTATTAAAAGAGAAGCACATGAAGAATTGATGGCAATGAGTAATCTAGATGAAGATATAGCTAAAATATTCATAGAAAGTGAATTAAAAATGACAAAACAAATATCTGAATTATTAGTAGAAAATGGTTTTGCCAAAAAAAATATAGAAGAAAAAGTTCATATATTTACTAATATGATAGATAATTATTGTCATGAAGTAGTTTATCATAAACATAAAGATTTAGATTATAATGCTATGAAAGAAGAAATATTAAATATAATTGTTAGTATCTTGTGAAAATAAAAATCGTACTAATTAGTTAGTACGATTTTTTTTACTTAATCTTAGAGTACCAGTGAATGAACCACTAAAAGGTTTGCCATTTATTTCGCCATCTAAGTAAGCAGTTCCTTCATATACATCACCAAATGGATTATTATTTAATTTAACATTTGCTATATTTTCACCAAATAAATGTCCAAAGTAATTTGATGCTTTTTTAAAATAATCATTATTATTAAAATAAATTTCAGCAGATTCTTTAGTCGTTTCTCTTATTCCTAGTGCAGCAGGATATTTAGCATGTAGCCATTTACCACTAACAACTTCACGTGCACAAAATTCATCAGTACCTGTAGCAATCAAATAAGTTGGAACGTTTTGAATAGCATACATTTCTTTAGTTTCATGGTTATGTGCTCTTAATTTTAGTTCGGGAATTGGCATAAAATATCTAGTAGAATATATTATATCAACTCTTTCATCTTCTCTTTTAGCAAGTTCTGGAAATTCTCTACTGAATATATCCCTTAATGATTCACCATCACATAATATATCTTTTTCTACAACTGGTATTAAATAATATTTCATTTCTTCACCTCGTAAAAGTATGATAGCAAAATATCATTTAAAAGTAAATTAACAAGTGGTATAATGTAGTGAAATAAAGGAGTGATGATATGAAATTTGAAGTATCAAAATATTTTTTTGATAAAGTTGAAGATGCAGTTTTTGGAGTAGTAGTTGTTAAAAACTTTAATAACAAAGTTTCATATGATTACATAAATAATATGTTTAACGAATCTCTAAAGACTTCTAAAGAAAAATTTTTAAATGTAAAAATTAAGGAAGAAGACTGGATACAACCATATAGAGAAGCATTTAGAAAATTAAATATAAATCCTAATAAATATATGTGTTCAATCGAAGCACTTATAACTAGAATATCTAAAGGAAATGATATACCTAATATTAATTCAATTGTTGATCTAGGAAATGCATTATCTTTAAAGTATGAGTTACCAATAGGTGTACACGATATGGATAACTTTATTGATGGCGATATACAAATAAGAGAAAGTGATGGTAATGATAATTTTGTTCCATTCGGAAGTGATGAAACAGAACATCCAGATGCTGGAGAAATTATCTATGCATCAGGTAATGAAGTAAAAACAAGAAGATGGACTTGGAGACAAGGAGAGAAGAGTAAAGTAAGAGAGGAATCTAAAGACTTCTTTATTCCAATTGATGGATTTACTTCTAACAAAGATAAAATACTAGAACTTCAAGAAGAATTAGTTAAATATTTAAAGGATGATTTAAAACTCGAAGTATATAGTGAAATTGTAGATAAAGACAATAGAATATTTGAAATTGAAGCGTAATTGCTTCTTTTTAAATACAAAAGATACGAAAAATAAAGTTTTTAAGAAAAAATATGTATTTATAGTTGACAGGCTGAAGTTCTTCTAGTATAATGAATTATGCAATTCAAGAAAGCAAATACTTTCTTAAAAGAAGTGCAGGTGTAGTTTAATGGTAGAACTTCAGCCTTCCAAGCT
>ULVD01003980.1_pt1 | contig 25980 bp, 27 predicted proteins | sample 1959101 | NCBI WGS metagenome assembly ULVD01 (sample SAMEA4835777, study PRJEB28245) | human gut metagenome | biome: gut microbiome; material: fecal sample | place: Denmark | collected 2008
TTCCGTTACTTTTGCTGCAAACGCCATCTCCGTCATAAAGCCCTCTGATATAGTCTGGATAAAAGACAAGGGGAATATTTTTTGATAAAAATTGTAGAGAATAGGTTTTTCGGGGGACAATTCCATGCTTTTCTAAATCTTTACAAAGTTTTTTACCATTAAAAGAAAGGGTTACTCGCGGTCGCGGGTCTTCTTTATGAGTAAGATAGACGCGCCCGCTACCTTGTAGAAGTTGAGTATTTATTTCATCTAGCAAATACCTATCACTTTCAGTTAAACAAAGAGTAATCCCCCCACTTTCGTTTACAGATCCATCAGCTGTCAGCAGCCCGATAAAATAAGCTTTCTCAGCATTATCAATAACAGAAAAAAGATTTTGATCCGTTTTACTTGGAATACCTACGGTACGAATTTTAACTCCTAGCGATTCTAATAAGTCTGCTATCCCATGATCGTTAAAGTTATATTGCTTGGCAAGAGAACAAGTAGATTGGCCCTCTAAATATTTTTGTTTTATTTCTTCGCCATACTTATAGCGTAAATAAGTTTTTTTACAATAAATTTCTCCGTCTTTTAAACCGAAATGGCCCCGATAGCGCTTCATATTTTTATATAAGACTCCGCTTCCCATATTATTTTCTTTCTCAAGAATCTTATATGTTTTGCCTTCAATGGCATTTTGATAGAAGAAAATTTCAGCCTGATTAACATTTATCATTTTATCACCTCCTTTTCTTTATTTTTTATTTTTGTTTTAAAGTTTAGCTTTCACCGATTTTGCCCTTTTTTCATTTTACTAATTAATAGTATAATGTGCCAAGAAATTTAGCAAGAATTTTTCGACAATGATTTGATTCGCCCAAAGTAAAATGTGAAATTTTGGGATCCATTGTCAAAAGCATTAAAGCTTCCTGAGAAGCAGGAACACCGTAATCTTTTAAATAATACGGTTCAAGAGTTTTTTGTTCTTCTTTTGTCAATCCCGCGGCGTCCATTTCTTGATACCAAAGACTAATATCTTGCTTAAAACGGACATATCTATCAAAAGGCCGCTCTTGGCCTTCTTGCGCAGTCAGCCGCATTAAAGCATTTGCGGCGGTCATTTCTGTTGGATTGGCTGGCATAATAGCTTTAGCTGTTTGAACTCCAATTGGAGTATTGAATTGGAAGACATCTTGAACAGTCCCCGCAGCTAGCGCATCCCAAATTTTTGGGTCATTTAGATTTAAAACTTGAGGGTGAAGATACTGGTTGTAAATTTCTCTTTTTTTCAACCCCGCAAAAAATCCATCTTTCATTAAGAGGTCAAGACAAGTAGATATTTTGTCGCATATGTCTGTAACTAAAAAATCAAATTTCGTATCCCCGACAGATTCAGACTTCTTTAAATCATACTGCGTAGTAATATCCCCATTTGGGCTGCGCATTAAAGCAGTAGTTTCAAAAGGAGAAACATTATACAACATCACACCACTTGCGTGCTGGCCTCTCCGACAAACAACGCCTTCAACTCCACGAATAATTTCCTCCAAACCTGGATACTGCGCAATTTGTTTTATAAGTTCTTTAACTGGTTTACGCCCTTTTTCCTCGTTTCCATTCAAACATTCATCAATTGTCCAACTAATTCCTCTTTCAAAAGGCACTAAACTTGACATATACTGAGAAATATCAATATCAATTCCTTTCGGATAATCTTTTGAACGATAGCCTCGGCAGGCGCAAGCAATCGCCGCCCTTGCGCTTTCTGTTCCAAAAGTTGCAACTTGAACGACATTAAGTTCTCCACGTTCTTTTCTAATTTCTTTTAAAATGAGCGACCGCTTAGACGGTGGCAAATCGATATCAATATCAGGCAGTTCCGCTCTATCTTCATTAAGAAATCTAAAATAAGGCAAGCCCCATTGGATAGGGTCTAGCTGCGTTATATTTAACAAATAATTTGAAAGAAATGAGCCAGCGCTTCCTCGCCCAGGACCGACGACTGCGCCACATTCCCAAAACAAATCAATGTAATGATTAAAAGTATTAAAATAAGTAAATAGGCAGTTACCTAATTTTTCACTTATGTCTTTAATGATTTTAGCTTCTAGTTCTAATCGCTCAAAATACTCATCTTTTTCAAGATTTCTTTCTTTCAAAGAGAGAAGGCAATTCTTTACCCACGTTCGCTCTTGAATGTTATCACTATTTCTTAAACTTTGCAAAATGGGATAAGAAGATAATGATTCATCATAAAATTTAACGCAAGGCGGCAATTTAACCTCTGGAATAATAGGATTATGAAACAATTCATAGGTTTCAATTTTTTCCATTATTCCCAGAGAATTTTTGCACATTTCATCAAATTCTTCTTGAGTATAAAAAGGAGAAATTTTTTCAAAAGCCTCTTCATTGCTCATTAAATGCGCGTCATGATAAAAACTATCAACTTCTCTTTCGCCATCTTTGGAATTTAAAAATGCCTTGTGAACTTCTCTTAAATCTGCTGTTAAATAGTGGGCATCGGTTGCGCAAATCATTTTTAATCCATAGAATTGAGCAATGGCTTTTGCTCTTTGATTAAAACGTTTTTGGTCAGGCGAAGTTCCCGGCGCGATTTCAAAATAGAAATCATCTCCAAACAGTTCTTTGCACCAGTGAAGAAAATCGTCTATTTCTTTTTTTATTTTATAAATTTCATTTAAATTGTCATTTTTTTCTGCTTCAATCAGAGCTAATACTAAACTACCGACTTTTCCTCCGATACAATTATGAACAATAACTCCTTGACAACAGAAACTATGAGAATTAACATTTAAACAATGCACTTCTTGATTTAACTGAACTTCTTCGATTTCTTTAATATAAATTTTTTTATATTTTATTCCATCAATAACGCAATGTTTTTTACTATCATGAAGTTGAGCGGTTTTCAAAATTTTTAACAGACATTCATTATCATAATTTTCAACTTTATTAATATTTATCCAAGCATTATTTAAACTTGTTAAATAATATGCTTCATTGTGATGAACTTGATTTTTATCAATCTTTTCTTCAGAAATAGTTATTGAACTTCTAATACCTAATGATTTTAATATTATTTGAAAATCTTGAGTCAGTTTTTTACTGACAGACACAGAACAAAATTCTCCATAAGAATATTTATCTTTAGTCCTTGTTCTGAAATAACCATCTGCTAAAGAATATCCCCAAAAAAGATTCCAATCAGATTCTTCCGAAATATGTTTTAACCGTTCTGGAACATATTTATTTTGAGCATGAGATAGGCCAAATAAATAATAAAATAATTCAACTGCTTCAATTGAATTAGAAGTTAATTCAACTTTATTTTGCTTTTCAAGAATTTGTTTTGTCCAAATAATTCCTATTTCTTCACTAGCCTTTTGCACAAAATTTTCCCAATAAGAATTAAATTCTTTCAATGAAAAAGTAATTCCGATTCTTCTGGTTTTTTCTGTTATGCTAATACATCCATCTCCAAGCCACAGTCCAAACAACCTCATGACTTCAGGAGATAATAAAATTTCATCTTTTAAAAGATATTTTGGCTTATAGTTTATTTTTCTTAGACTATTTTCCCATTCTTTTCTATAAATAATATTTTTATTAGAGTAAATAGGAGAAATTGGAAATAAACAAATATGTTTTTGACTTCCTTTTTCTGATTTTAGGTCTTTCGCTTCTATCCATCTTGCTGGGTTTTTTGTTTTTAACCAGTTCTGAGTTGTTACTAAAAATTGATGATTATTAGTACAAGTAATCGTATCGTTTAACTCAAAAAAAGAAATTTTTCGACCTTCTCCCTGATAAAATCTTGAAGTTGGAAAATTAACTTTTTCCCATTCACCATATTTGTTATAAATATAGTCATTTGAAGTAATATCTTCAATATTTTTATACCCTTCTTTTGTTTGAACTTTAGTGCCTTTTACAAAGCAAGCATTAGTACCAATTAACGTTCCGGGATATTTTTTAATAATGGCCGCGAGTTCTTTTCTTGTAGTAGGAACTCGTTCCATACCTCGGTCTGAATATCCATTTAGCCAAGCGGCAGAAGAAAGTTCTCTTAAAGCCCGATGGCCCAATGTATTTTTAGCAATTAAAATGAAGTGGTAATATTTTTGTTTCGGTCCTCGTTCATCAATTAAATAAATCTCATTGCCAAGACCGCACTTAAAATCTTTTGGAATTTCACCTTTTTCTTTTAACTCTTTTTCCAACTCTAACCATTCAATGTGACCACATAAAGCCTCATGATCTGTTAATGTGATTCCTGCATAACCAAGTTTATACGCAGTTAAAATCATATCACGCGGCTTATTAATTGAATCAATCAAACGAATTGAGGAATAATGACTGTGTGAGTGTGTTTCAAATCTTTTCATTTATCCACTCCTTCTACAATTTCTATAATTATTATAGCAAAAATTTAATTAAAAATCAAACTATAATTCCTTTTTTTAATAAAAACTCTTTACTAATTGTTTCACGCGAAACTTCTCCATAAGGAATATCAGTTAAAGTCATATCTACTGAATTATTGGGTAGAGTTTTCATATATTCAATACAATCTATATTATTAAAAGTGTTTATTTCATTAGAAATCGAGCGCACTATCAAATACCTCCAAATCTTCTATAAATAATTATATCATAAAATTCCAATTTTTTCAAAACCCAAATTCATTATTTTCTACTTCATAGCCTTCAACAATAATCTGCGGCGACCGATGCCCGCCCCAAACGTTCATGTTAGCCTTCCCAACAATATTAACTTTTAACTCGCGCCCAGCGTTAAAAAAATCTTTCATTTTATCCTTTGCAAAGAACATTATATAGGTAATACCATACTTTACCCATTTTAATGTATCAGAATTTTTGCCAATGACACACAAATCAGATTGTTGAAGATTTATATCGTGAACAAATAAAAGAGGTTCACTATTGTCACTAGACCAAATATCTTCATTATCAGTAATGTCTTCAATAACAGCCGCCAGGTCAGGAGTTGCTGCTGACCGAGAGAAATTTACATCATAGGACTTTTCTCCAAAATCAACATTCTTTAAATTTTCATTGGATAACTGATGGAAGAAGAAAAGATTCTCATTTGCAATTGAAATACCGCACGCATTATCATGGCCCAACGTGTATTCAAACAAATGAGTACTATCCATATAATCTTTGAAAGAAACAATTGCGCATCCACTTAGTCCTCTTGCGCTTCCTCTCATCATTCCCTCATCATTAAGGCGTGCGACAATAGTGGGACGTTTATAACGGGCAGCACATCGCATGGCAAGCAGTCCATTAAGTTCTGATGGGAAATCGTCTTCTTCTTCCAAACGAATAACGAGAATTTTATTTTCCAGCAAATCATTTTTCAAAATTTTATTTTCAATTTTAGATTCTGCTTGTTCCAATATCCTATTTTGTCGCGACCGCATATTTGTACATTCCCTTACGCTTTCGTTTGCACGGGTATCTAATGTACCTTTCGCACCACGTTTGCCACTAGGAATTAACTCATCGCCATGAATGACGGCCAAAAACATTCGTTCTTTTTCTTCAGCTGTGCCAACGCGAATCATTGCATTAATTAATGGCACAATATAAAAAGCGACTGAAGTAGGATTAACTTTTCCCTTCATTGAGAAATCTTGCTTTTCAATTAGAGCTTTAAGGAAAGAATTTTTAACATGAGAAAATCCGTAACGCCACAGCCCTTGGTTTTCTGGTTCCAACCCACTCCCCATATCACCATCAACTCCAACAGCCGCTAAATCAACATAATCCATCCAAAAATCTGTCCCTCTGCGCGCGTCAATAGCACGAATTAGCTGTAAAGCAACACCCGCGCCGGCTAGTTCTTTGTTGCGGTAATTAGGAGAAATTTGATTGTTTACTACAATTGCATTAGATGCGAATTTCGTTCCTTCATGAAGGTGATGGTCAGCTACAATTACAGGGCAATCAAACTTTTCAATATAGGTGCGGTCATTGGTTGCTGCGTCCGCTACAATTATTAAATCAAACTTTTTCTCAATCATCTCCCGCCAAACATCAGAAAATCCATGCCCCTTTCCTTCGTGCAGGTAGTAATCAACTTTGATGTGCGGCGCGACTCTTTCCAAATAGAGATAAATGATGCTAGCAGATGAAATACCATCACAATCACTGTCCACGATAGTACCAATTACCGAAGGCTTTTTACTTTCAATAAAAGGTATAATCGTCTGAACCGCTTTCTCCATATTGGAGAGGTCAAAAGGGTCTTGTAAATCAAAGACAGGATTCATGATAGACTGGACATTTTCAACGCCCCGTTCGCGTAATAGTTCAGCTACATAATCCTGTTTGATATCCTTGTTTACTAATCTAACATTCATTAAATTTTTATCCTTCTTTCTATCAGTTTTCTAAAAACTTCTTCTCCACAATCAGTAGGAGATTGTTTTAGTTTTAATAAATCTTGTCTATCATATATAAATGAAAAATTTGCATAATTTTTATAACGCGCGCCAATCGTATAAAGTTTATTGAAGTATTCTTCTTTCCCCGGCAATTCTTCTTTATCAAAACAAATTACAATTTCTTTTGGTTGGCAAAACCGCATTAAAAGATCAAGCTGAAATTTATTGAATTGACTGCCACAAACGCCAACTGCACAATTCGGAAAGTCCCAGCCTTCCATTTGGAGGACAGATTTCTCCAGTTATTCCATTGTTTCCAATGGCCCTGACTATATCTTCTAACATTGTTAGTCTACCATTTCAAATGACGTATCAATAGTCATCTTACTCCGCGACAAAGCGGATAGTCGATACAGGTTTTATTTATTATGATTTAAATTAAAATTATCAACCCCGCGATGTAGCTCCATAGGTAATAATTCTAAATTAGTAAGTTTATTGTTGGTTCTATTTCTATCTTTATGATGAATTTCCATACTATTATCATCAATACGAAGATTTAAAAAGACATATCCCATAAGACGATGCACTAACCAACGTTTGCCTTTTTCACGCTCATTAAGAGTCGTTAAGCAGACATCGATTTCGTTTTTGTTATTACATCTAGTTGATAATCTTTTTAATATTAATCCGTTGTAAAGTAAATAATAAGATTTTCCATAGGGTAACTCAATCATCATTTGATTATTTTGATTAAGTTTGTTTATATTACTCTTTTTAAATCCTTTGATATTATATCGTTCTCCATTAATAGTGATTCTATCAGTATTACCGCTTAATGAAGTGTATACTACACCTTCGGTGTCAATATAATATTTACTATGAATATTTCCAACATACATACTAATATTTCTAATATCATAATTCATTTTGTTATCTCCTTTTTGTTAAATAATTTTTGTTAACTAATACTCCCACGGTATTACCATATCCCAAAGGGACTTAGGCTCTCTTACCACCTTAATCTTTCGATTTAGTTGACCGTTAGCCACATAAGTGACCCCGCCGATTAGCGGAAAAGTAGATAGGGCCGATTATTCAGCCTCAACCAAATAACAAATTCCAAATCGTTTAATATTGTCTCTGGTCTTATTTAGCCCATAAAGATTTAACGAAAGTGGATGCGAATACCATTTTTGCTCAATTTGAACTGGCATATATTTTCCAACATTTTCTACTACCCACGGATCAAGCGCGCGGCCTCTAATTCCAACCAACTTACCATTTGCATCATAATGTGGGATTATGATTTTATTTTCTGGCACCGAAAACCTAATGTTGAACTTATCCATCGTAGCATCAGTAATACCGTCTTGCCGCCATTCAGGAGAATGATATGTTGAAAACACTTCTAAAATTCCTTCTGGAAAGGACGGCAAATCACGTCTATTTTTCCTTTGTACATATTGCTCACGCAGATTAGTATAAGGCCGCGGACGCTCAAAGCTGTTAAATTCCTCTCCTTTATTAATTGAACAATCAAGAACAATTGAAAGGATATCTTTAAACCAATCATAGACAATGCCGCGAGTCTCATAATAATGTTTCAAAAAACTAAAAATAGACATCGCGCCATCTTCACTATAACACATGAAAAGATGTGAGTCTTTATAATAATAAAGCTTCATTGAAGCATTTTCAGCATCTGCATTATGACAAATTGTATTGGTGATTAGACAATCGGATTTATTTATGACATCGCGCGCCCCAAATTTATAGAAAAGCTCCATAATCTTGTCGGCGCGCAATCCATCTATGAGAACTTTATAGTCTATCATTCAGTTCTCTCCTTCCAAACCTTTCTATTAAAATTATATCATAATTTTAAAGAATTTTCAAGTTTTTGTAACAAATCGTCGCAATTGTTCTTCTGAATATGAAAAATGATAATCAACTTGTGAAAGCTGCTCGGCAAAAAGAGGAAGATTTGCCTGAAAAACTTCTGCCGGAATTGCGCGAACACTCCCCTTTTTCCCGATTAAATCTCTATAGTCCATTAAAATTCTCCTATTGTTTAGGATGTTAACATTTTCTTTGGACATTTCAGACATTTTCATTTAATCTCATTAATCCTTTCAATTTCTACAAGTAAATCTCTATATTCATCTTCTTCCCAATCTGCAATTTCGGGAGTCAAACTAAAATTATTTAGAGGCTGAAGGCGCGCATCAGTAATAAACAAGTCTTTTTTTCTTAAAATACCTAAGTCCATATAACTCCAAATACGAACTTGCGTATACTGGCCACTTCTAACTTTGTAAACGTCAGAAACTAAATTTGGCAATTCAATTGCACCAAGATCGCGTCCTAAAATTTCAAGTTCTTCTTTTGTCGGTCGCGCCATTATGACACCAACATCTGCTTTGTTAATGGTTGCACGCCCGCCAGCAAGAGAAGCTTCATTACGAATGTTTTCGTTTTCATCACCTTTTGCATTTAACTGAGTGGCAGTTAGAATAAAAATATTGAGTTCTACTGCCAAATCTTTCAAAGCGGTAGCCATTAAGAGCAGCAACTCGTCGTTTCTCAATGCGAATCCCTTAAACTCTGCTAGCAATGCCGGGCCAATGAAAATATAGTCATATGCCACATATTCAATCCCTCGGGTTAAACAATTTTCTCTAATAATCGTCTTAATTAGAGCAATTGTTGGATTCGGCATCCTAACCAAAAATAAATTATCCTTATACTTTTCTAACACCGCCATCGCTTGCCGCAAACGCCGATTTTCATCTTCATTAAAATTACCATAACGTAATCTATTTTCTGGCATTGCAGTCAAGTAAGACAAAATCATTCGCTGTATTTCACCAAAATCTTGCTCTGTCGCAATATAAAGAACTTTTTGGCAATTACCTGTTTGAACCCACTTTTGCTGAGCTGGCTCATAACGAGTTGGAAAAGCCAATAAACAACAATCTGCAACGGAACTTCTTGATTTACCTACAGATGAGGCAGCAGACCGAATGTACAAACATCCTTTTCGTGCGCCAGCAACAACTTCATTAAAGATTGCGCCTTGTAATGGCAGTCCAATATCGTTTCCTTCTTCGGCATCAATTAAAACTTGCTCCATTCCATCAAAAGCACTTCTTGTTTCAGTAGCTTCATTAGGAGAGAAATCTTTCTCTGCCTTTAAAATTTTCTTTTTATACTCGTCAATGATATCACCAATTTCAAGTTCTTCAAAACGAGCGTTTGTATCAATTGCTGCTGGGTCAGCCAAGTTCGGATTATAAAACTCTTTTGTTTGAAATCCTTCTTTACTGAGTTCGCGCAACAGATTGAACTTTTTTAATCTTTTATAATAAACATCAAAGTTCCCGTCATCAGCTAAATACTCGCAATCTTGAAGAAATTCAACTCCATTTTCTCTTTCAAAAAGAGCCTTCGCTACTTCAATTGTTTGAAAATAAGACTCAATGTCTGCGGGAGCGATACGATTAGCCCCTTGCTTATAAAGATTCTCAATTGCGCGAAATAAGAATTTATAGAGCTTCGTATCAAAATCATCTGGCGACAATTTGTATTTATCGCTTTGACTTAAAAACTGCGGGTGTTTCATCAACGACCCAATAATTTGAATGGGGATATTCTTATCTTCCATTATAGTTCCTCAAAGTCATTTTTCTCGCGATTTTTCTTTCTCTTAACAAACCGTTTAGATTGCTGTTCTTGCTGTTCAATTTGTTTTTCTATTGCTTGAACAACACCCCTATGGTTTAGCTCTTGAGCGCACCAATAATCGCAAGCCTCATCATATATGTACTCAACTATTCCAATTGAATTGTGGCTGCGCGCCCAGTCGCCATGTTTAATTTCATAGAAATATCGGAGCGCAAAATAGATGCCTTTGTTAGTACGGCCCGCTATTAAAAGTTTCTTTCTTTGCGCTTCGCATAAATAATAATCGTAAGTTTTTTTGAGGTCATGAGAAATAAAATCGTAAATGCGTTCTTTCCATTTTTCATCATCAATGAGATCGCCCTTGAAATCTTGATAGCACTTTTCATGATAATACCAACCTTTACTTGGCATTACAAATGGTTCCGCACCAGCATCAAAATAATTTTGGCAATAACGACATTTCACAACGTGTTTCTTTCCAGCCATTTTAACCTCCTTTTCTTTTATTATACCATAAAATTCAAAGAAAGTCAAATTCAAAAAGACCTCTATCCATTAAGATAGAGGTCTAATCATTACATCATCGCACGCATTTCAGCAACAACTTGCTCATAAAATTCTTCTTGTCCTTCTACAATCTCAGACAGCTTGACGGGGCGTCCAAAAATTATTTCAGCTTTACGAAGAATTTTAGCTGCGTTTGCGGGGTCTTTTTCAACGAGCTTTGTCCACAAATCACGAGCTTCAACGGCAATTTCATCAAGCGATCGCCCTTTCTCTTCTTTATAAGCTGGTACGGGTTCATCAATAACTTCTGCACCAAGTTCTTGTTCCTTTTCAATTGCGCGCCCTACGGCAGCTTCAACTTCCTCAAATGAGAAAGGAATTTTTGAATCAAGGAAACGGAATCGGCTACCAGCAGTAATTGTAGGAGTAGAACGGGTCAAAAGATATCGGTGAGATTTACCATCTTTGTCCCATTCAGTAATGCCAATCCCAATCAAATCAACGAGCGCATTAACGATTGGAAGGCATCGTTTATCCAAATCAGGAAGCAGGTAAGTAATTTCCTTTGTTTTGTCGTCAGAAATTTGTTCTACAACTTCCTTTTCTTTCAAGTGGCACAATAGAATTAGACCAAAAGAAAGCATCGTGATTTGACGCAAACAGTTCTTAAACTCTTCATCACGCTCTTTGTAAAGCTTGCCATAACCAACATCTGCAATATTTTGAACACCCGCCCGTGAACAAATGTACTTTGTACACAGATCCCAAGCCCAAGGCAAGGTATCAATTGCGATATTATGATATAGCTCATGGGCTTCGGGATTTTCAAGCTGTCGAAGAACTGCTTTGAAATCAGCCCAAGTCTTAATGTCTACAACCCTTGCACCAGGAAGATTGCGATATCCCTTCTCAAATGCAAGAAGGAGTACTTTATCTCCCCGAACAGCAAATGTGCTCTTGCCGAATTTCATTTTGTTATCCTACAGGCTTTTTATCCTATAGTTCTTATACTTCGTTTCGTATAAGTTCAGCATACCTTTTTACCTTTACACTAAAGGTAGGAAGTCTCTTGGAGATTTATTTCTTTAAATTTTTTGTTAATAATTGTTCATATTTTTTCTTTTTCCTATTGAGGCATAAACAATTATCATAATATAAAATATTATAAATTTGCCTAGTTGGGATTGACGAGTATTGAAAATAATATAAAGTATGAGTCCTTTTTGTCTGCAAGATAGAAGTTCTAGGAATACCATTTTCAGCTAGAAAATCAATTATAGTTTCAAGAACCTCTCTTGTCGCAGAACAGATTTGAAACCTAATCGCTGACTGTCCTGCACTAGACACACTTCCATCTCCGTCAAAATACCCTCTAATAAAATCTCTCCAATATCTTTTATCTAAATGTTTTGGAAAAGAAAAAGTAAAGGTTTTCTGAGGCACAACATTATAAAAAGCCAATCTTTCTTTTATATGTTGAGAAGTAAACTCCCAAGTTGAAGTTTCAAAGCCATCCTGAGTAACGTAATCTTTTATTGGACGTCCACCAACTTCGCTATAAAATTTTAAAAGAATATCCCGATCAATAGAACTAAGAGTTAATTTCACTTCATTACTATCTTTTCGGACAGTTCCATCAGAAGCCAAAAAACCAAGCAGATAAGCCATTTGTTCGTTTTCTGTATCAAAATAATCATCTTTTACTGGATACTTCCGTTGATTTTGCGGAGACTGCTTAATAGCTTCACTTGCCGTTCGGTATAAGCCATATTTTTTTAAACATCTTCGCACGACATCTTGGCCACTTGAAATTGCTTTGCAACACAGATCAGCGCGACCGGAATTTTGATACGTTTCACAAACTAATTTTTCTTCTTCAGGAGTTAATACTCTCATATTTTTAATATTCGGTTGTCCCCTTCGTTTCTTCCGAGAATGGTCAATTCCTTGCCCGTCTAAAATTCTTGAAACAGTTTTATAAGAGACGTGATGCTTCTCAAATATGCCCTTTAAACTTAGGCCATTTACATAATCATTTATAATATTTTTTTCTTTTTGAGTATCCACACTGAATCCTCCATATCTTAAAGTTTTATATCTCTATGCGTTGCGGCTGACTGGACTTTTAAATCCAGTCTTCACCTCTGATTCCCATCTCAGGGTTCCAGCTTTTTACTTCCTTATCTTTAAGAATCACTCCTTAAAGGCCCAAATTTTAGGCGGTGCGGCAATAAGCATTGTAGTTCCACTTAGAGTTTTATTAATTGCTTGAGGTGGAATAGAGAAAATATCAATAGCTCCCATAGTTTAGACCTCCGTTAAAAACCGAGGTCCAAACCAGCTCTCGCAACGGGCGCAGGAGTTGCCTTTGTCCGATTCTTTGCCTTTTCAATAGCCTGTTCAATGCGAACTTTGCGTGCGGCTAGAGCGGTACGAATTTCCTCTTCAGTGGGAGTAAATTCATCTTCCAGAGGAATATCATTGCCGCCAGTGATGATAAATTCAGAAACGGGCTTGGTGTAAGGCTTTTCATCGCTTTCGCCAAAACCACCCGCATTGGCTCTCTTAACTGCTCGTGCTGCGAAATTCAGCCGGCCGGTCAAATGATAAATGTGGTTGGGTTCCAAACTTTGTACAACATCAATTGTGTTAGGAGAAGCTGCAACAAAATTTGCAACATCAACCCTGTCCTTCCAGCCAATTAGAAGTCCGCGAGTATTGAGCTTCTTGGGTTCAAGTTCAACCCCTTCTTCATCAACTGCCGGATTAGATTCTACGAGATAAAGGTCAATCCAAAAACGAGCCTGGGGATTGAAATCGCCCACTACCTTAGAAACAAAGTTAGCGCGCACTCGTTGTGTAGTTGTCATCTTACCATCACGATTGGGAAAATCATTTACATCAATTGCACCCTTCGTGATACGAATCTTATCGGCCTTTTCCTTGTCGCCGCAAGCTGCAATAGAAGTATAATTAGTTAGAACCTGATTTAGATTCTCATAAGAAGGGTTAACCTTCCCTTCTTTAGTATAACGATTAGAGAAGAAAGAAACAGGGATGAAACTCTTTTCAGGGATGCCGTTAACTTCTTGTTCAACCAGAACGGTAATATCGCCAGAAATATATTCAACAGTCTTACCTTCTTTCACATAGGAACCATTTTTTAGGTTTACCTCAGAAAGAATACCTTCAATCCAAACAATATTTTCACTTTGCTTCATTTTATTTTATTTTCTCCTTTTTATCTGTCGTTTCTGGTTAAAAGGCGGCCCTCAATAATGAGGGCCGCTACATATATTTAAAGTTTTTACTCAGCTACTTCTTCGTTCTGCTCAGGAGTCCAAGCCATGCCAGCATCGGTTAGGAACACAATCTTAGCAGGCTTTTCTTCGCCTTCAACGGGAACCTTCTTATAGCTCACAAGGCCCTTGGCGCGATTGCTCACGGAGCCATCCTTAGCAACACCCAGATTAGTCACCAGAGCGTTCATGCTCTTTACGGGGATACCAGTTGCTTCGCAGATATCAAGCATATTGGCCTGGCCGCCGTTGTCCTTTAGATAGTTGATGATAGTGGTCTGCTTTTCAGTTAGCTTCATAATAAATAATCTCCTTTTCTTTGTCCGCTTGTTATCTGGCGGATGATTTATTTCAGTGAGCACTTGTCTCACTTTCTATATATATTATAGCACTAATTGTTTAAGTTTTCAAATTTTCAAATTGATGAAAATCTGAAGAATTTTTCGTTTGGCTTCAATTTCATTAAACGGACACCTTGCGTTGCGCGCCCACTAAGAGCAATGTCTGAAATTGAAAGGCAAAGTTGAGTTGCTGTTCCATTTGCAAGAATTTCGCTTTCATTTGTCAAAGGATAAAAATCTCCGAACTGCGCGCCGTTTTGGATTTTTAAGCCTTTTGTTGCACGTCCTTGCACTCCATACTCCGTAATAGAAGTACGTTTTGCATCACCATTGGAAGTAGCAGAGAGGATTTCAACGGTAGAATCAGGAATGGCGCGAACTGATACAACTTCGTCGCCTTCTTTAAGAGTGATTCCCTTAACGCCTTGCGCCACACGCCCTACTTCTCTTACATCTTCGCTTTTAATTATAACAAAATTACCACCTTTTGTCAAAATTCCAATTCGTTCTTTATTTAAGAAACAAACGGAAATGAGAGCATCACCCTTTGTTAAGGTCAAAGATTTAACAGTTGAGTTGCGGCCAACGCTAAAATTGGATAGCAAAGTCTTTTTTACCATTCCATTGCGAGTAGCAAAAAGGGCGTAATCTTTATATGCCATTAGCGTTGCAGCGCAAAGCTGTTCTCCTTCATCAAGTTGCGAATAGTTTTTTTCTCCAATCTTGAAATCACCTAAAGTCATTTTCCGGCACAGCCCATTGGAAGTAAAAAGTAGAACAAGCTCAGTGCTATCACCCACAATATTTTCTACAATGTACTCGCCTTTTTCTAATTTTAAGCGAGTTCCGACTGAACCTCTTTTTTGTGTGTAAAGAGTAGAAATTTCATTAGAGAAAACTCCCCCTTTATTTGTAAAAGAAACAGATAATCGCTTCTTTTCCACAGCTTCGCCCTCTTCGGTTTCCTCCAAATTGAGGATTTGAGTGCGACGAGCATCACCAAATTTTTCAGCAACTTCGCGCAAACCTTTTTCAATTTCTTTCTTCAAAAGGACCTCATTAGCAAGAATAGCTTCAATGCGCGCGAGTTCTTTCTCTAGTTCAGCTTTTTCGCTCGTCAACTTAGAAACATCAAGATGAGTGAGACGAGAGAGTTTTAGGTCAAGAATTGCTTTTGCTTGCGCTTCATCAATGTCAAGCAACTTTTGCAAACCAATTGAGGCACTCTTAGTGTCAGCTGACTGTTTAATAATTTTAACAACTTCATCAATCATTGAAATTGCTTTGATAAGTGCTTCAAGGATATGAAGTCGCGCGAGAATTTTCCGACGGTCAAATTGGAAACCATTTATATAAACAGTTTTTTCATGGTCAAGATGGGCTTGAAAGAGTTCCCGCAACCCAAGAATGGCTGGCTTTTTCCCATCAACCAGCACTGTCATATTTATTCCACTAAAACTTTCAAGAGAAGTCTCTTTGTATAAAAGTTTTAAGACTTTTTCTGGAGAAGCATTTTTAGTCAAATAAATTTCGTAATCTGGTTTTTTGTGAGAAGCATCATTAACATTATCAATTCCGCAGTTTGGCTCTTTTTCCAAAAGTTGCTGAATTTGTGCGCTAATGGTTTCAGTATAAACCCCATAAGGAAGCTCTCTAACAATTAAAGCACGTTTTGACTTATCATATTCAATAACAGAACGAAGTTTAGCCGCCGAGCCAGAACCTATTTCAAGACTCTTTTTCACTTCATCTGCATTTAAAAGAAGAGCGCCAGTCGCATAATCAGGCATAACGCAAATTTCTTCAAAGGGAATATCAGGATTCCAAAGAAGTTTAATTAGGGCTTCATTTACTTCTCTTAGATTGAACTGAGGAATAGAACTACTTAATGCAATACCCAGACCAACCGTTCCATTACAAATATTGTAATATCCTTTTGATGGAGCGACTTTTGGATATTTTTCAGTTTCATCAAAATTATTACTCCATTCAAAAATTGTTTCTTTATCAATATCTCCAAAAAGGCTGTAGCCAAGAGGATTAAGACGAAGTTCAGTATAACGCATTGACGCCTCATCGGAGGTATTGTTTAAAGTGCCATTATTGCCTTGACAATCTTCTAACGGGTAGCGCATTGCGAATGGCTTACTCATCCGCATATAAGTTCCATAGCAGCTACTATCGCCGTGTTCGTAATAGTGGCCTAATGCGTCACCAACAACACGAGCACTTTTTACAAATGGCTTAGATGGAATATTTTTTGTAACAGCCATTTGACAATACATAAGCATCCGCGCAGAAGGCTTCAAAAGATCACGCGCATCACATATAGCACGGTTCATAATGACATTACCGGCATAACGAGCAAAACTATCTTCTACTATTTTCTTGATATCTGCCATTATTCTACCTCAAATTTTGAAAAATCAATATTATTGAATACAAATTCTTTTCTTGGTTCAACATCTTCGCTCATTAATTCAAGCAGAGTTTGTATGCCTTCTTCACTATATGTAATAGGTTCCAAATGCTGCCATTCTTTATTAAACATAGAATTTTTTAAATCTTCGTCTGTCATTTGGCCAAGACCCTTGAAAAAAGTAATGTTTCCTTTTGGATGATTACGAAACTCTTCTTCGTTATAATAATAATATATTTTTGTTTTTGTTTCAACTTTACAGGTTGGTGCGCGAAGCCAAAGAAGCCGGTTCTCTTTCAAAAATTGTGGTGCAAGAACTTGTAACATTGCCATCAGAAGAAGGCCAATGTGACTTCCATCAAAATCGCTATCAACGGCGAGGGCAACCCGCCCATAACGAAGCTTCTCTGGATTATAGGGCTTTCCATATATAATTCCTAATGCTTGAAGAAGAAGTTTTACTTCCTCATTGTTTAAACCTTCTTCAATTGTTGCTTTCAGAAGATTTTTTGCTTTGCCTCTTAACATTAGTATACCATATGTATTTGGATCGCGGCCAATAGACATAGAACCACCAGCAGCGAGTCCTTCTACACAAAGAAGGATGCTGTCTTTACCAAGTTTGCGTGCATCACGAAGTTTATCATAGTTTAAGAGCTTTTTCTTTTCGTTGGCTTTTTGCTCTTTTTCGTGATTAAGAATTGCCTGACGTGCACGTTCCGCAGCCATTTCCGCCTTTGTAATCTTAGACAAAACTTCAACAATTTTGTCAAAATCTGCCCGTCGTTTATTGTAAAAATCCTTTAGGCAGTTCGTAATTGCAGTGCTTGTTGCTATGCGTGCCTCTGGATTCGCAAGTGCGGTTTTGGCTTGGTTTGAGAACTGGCCTACTTTCACTTTAACGGAAACAAAACCATCCAATACTTCACGGATGCTTTCTCCGGAGTAATTCTTTTTTGCTAGTGAATTAAAAGTTCTTGTCAGTGAAGTCTTAAAACCAGTGATAAATGCGCCACCATCAGGCATATAAAGACCATTGGCATAACCTTTTATATTACCTTTACCGCTAACCCATTGAAGAGCCAACTCGACCTTGCAGTCACTTGTCTCATAAAAATAAGAAAATGGTTTAGATATCGCGCGACTTGAATGAAGGCCGTCTAACAAACCATTCTTAGAGTAGAAGATTTCTTCTTTGTCATCATTGATAAGGATAATCTTCAATCCTTTGGTGAAGTAAGACATTTCTTGGAGCATTGCGCGAAGTTTATCAACGTCAATGAATACATCACCATAAACCTTATTATCCGGCTCATATTCAATTAAAGTGCCAGTGTCTTCGGATGTGCCAATTACCTTAACAGCCTCAATTGCGTGCGCGCCTTCATCATTAGATTCAAATCGCTGAAAGTATTCTTTACCATCTCTTTTAACATAAACTTCCAACCAACGCGCCGTATGACAAACAACTTTATTACCTTCCAATATGTTCGTGATTGTTCGCTACTCAATCACCGCGACATTACTCGCAGCTCATAATTTCTTATGAGTTCAGACTATATCTTTTTCAAGTCCACTTTGACTCGCTTGAGTCTACTCTACTCCTGATTATTTCTTTCAAATTAATATCTAATAATGCTTCTATATCAATATTATGATTATTTTTTAATTCAGTTTCGATAGTCGTTGAACGTTCATCTAAAGTATACCCATATAATTTCATTTGCTCTATTCTAAACAAAACTGCCGCTTTTAAGCAATCTTGTATAGTTTCAAATTTGCCAAAAGAAAAACTTTTTGTCGAATGTTTAAGCTTCTCTTTATTAAAAGAAACTTTTAATCTTAAATAATCTTTCTGCCTATTATATTCCAAAGAAATTCCATTGAAATTAAATTGGTTTACTTTTGTTGTGGATTGATTTTTCTTATTAGATGAAGTATCTACAATTCTTAGATTATTTCGTTGACAATTTAGCCCATTTCTATCTATGTGGTCTATAATAATATTTTTCTTTTCGTTTTTCTTTATCCCTAAAATATGTCTATGCAACCTTCCATAAATATCATGAACAACGTATCTAGTTTTTCTGTGGTCTCCACCATGATATTTATCAGATAAATACCACCCATTTTTATCAATTCTATTATAATCTTCTTCATCTATGAGAACAATTTCTCCACAAGATAATTTCCATTCCATCGATTACCTCCCATGAGGCATATACTTTAGATGCTTCGCTGCTGATTGCCCAATCCTAACAATTTTCAAACCTTCACATTTATCATTGCTGATTCTGTTGTAGTTTATTAGGCTCTAAGGGGTTCCCCAGCAATTCAAACTTTTTTATAACGGCTCAGTGTTAACCGTTTATACCAATCGCACTGGAGTAAGCACCTTCATTGTGCTTCCCTCCAGAGTGTGGGATAAGAAAGGCAGCAGTAAGTGAATTAACTCCATCATCTCTTTCTCCTACGGGGATGCCTCTCATATTATCTTGGACGCTAATGCACCGAGTTTTGGAGTCCAAATGAATTTTAATATAGGGGTTCTTTGGTTTATAAACTTCAAATTCATCTTGAACATTTACAACTAGTTCACGCAATCCAAGATTGATTGCTTCTTGCCGATCAGCAGACAAATACATCCCAATTTTTTGACGAAAAGCCCGCCCAGGTGATAAGCTCACAATATCATTTGCATTATAATTCATTTATCCACCACCTCAATTCTCATTAACTCTCCATTTCCAAAGGGAACTCCTTTAAAAGACATTACAGTATCCGCAGATTGATCTACAACTAAGTTGCCTATTTTTTGAAATCCAATGCCGCCATAGAAATTTTGGCTTGAACTGCCCAATGTAATAGAAGTGCCCGGAACAATTTTTACTTTTTGAGTAATTACAACAGAAGTCCCATTTAAATTAGCCTTAAAACGAAGAAAAATAGGATCTTTGGAATCCAAATCAAAGAAAGTTAAATCTAAATAGGGTGTATTACAATAAGGACAACAAACTCGCCATAAATCATAAGGCGCGCCGCAATTAGGACAATTCTTTTGCTTCATTGGTTTTCTGATTCACCTTCTTTTTCTTCTTCTTGTTGGGCTTCTTAGGCTTAATGCGCCGCACCTTTGGTTCGCCTTTTCTAGGCAAACTTTTCCCGACAAATTCTTCCAGTGGGACACCATTGCGGCACATATCAATTCTTTCTTGCCATTTCTCAATTAACCATTCGCTGTGAATGATGTCATCAGATGGATCTCGCTTTACTCTCCGATTTGTGGCAATTCTGCGCTTATCTCTTTCAATTCGTTTATGAAGATAGGTAATCTGTCCCTCATAAGACTTAATTAACTGTTCACGCTTTTCTTGATCTGTCATTCCCAATCGCTCCTAATATAAACTTTTTCCATAAATTCCTCCTTTTCATTTATATAATAAAGTATACCACAAAACAAAAAGAAAATCAATTTTCTTGACTTCTAATTGGAGAATTACGATAGGAGGTATCAGAAATGACTAAAAATCAAATTCTCTCATATGTGTTAAAAACTCCTGAAAATACAAACCCTCAAGTTCTAATGTCTATGCTGGATAGCCTAGTTAATAGCACTGCCCAGCCAAAAGATTTTTCTTCCGCGACCGCCGCAATTAAAGAAGGTAAAAACTTAATCGTTGCCAATGACATTGCGGCAGCCGGTGAAATAACTGCTGATGGAAAAGTTAATGTAGAAGTTGACCTAAATGGCAAGAAAATTGAAGCTACTGCTGAATGTTCTAATTGGCTACTTTGCGCACAAAATGGCGCAAAAATGGAAATTCGTGGAAATGGTATCGTAAGTTCCGGTAAGGGTCAAAATACAATTCCAGTTAGTGCCTATCATGATGCAAAAATTGACATTTATGGCGGCACCTATCTTTGTAGTGAGGGAGCCAGCGAATGTGTCTATGCTGAAAATTCTATTGTTCGCATCTATGGCGGCGAATATAAAATGGCCGAAGGCGAAAAACAAACTGAGCTTCTAAATGTCAAGAATGGTACTTCAGTGGAGTCTATTCAAGTTTATGGTGGTACTTTCTATGGTTGGAGTCCAGAAGAAGGCGATGATGCAATGAAAGGCTCCTTTGTTGCACCTGGCTATAAAGTAATTGAAATTCAACCTTCTGTATTTAAAGTTGTAAAAGCATAAAATGAAAAGACTACACAAATCGTGTAGTCTTTTTTTTAATATCTGTAATGATGATTATCATCATTGGCTAATTTCCCAATTATCATGCCTAATAAAAGCACGCAGCAAATAAAAACAGTCATTACTCCCATGATGTATATTTTCCTCTAAAATTTTGGTTCTTTTTTCTTTTGGGTGCGCTATTGCACCATAAAAGCAAATCTCTCGCACGAGTTGCTGCTACATAATTAATACGAACAGCGTCGTCTCCAAACCAAACAGGGTTATAGACAAGAACCTTATTAAAAGTTAAACCTTTAGACGAATGAATTGTAAGAAGCTTCACTCGGTTAGTTTTCATTGCGCCAATTAATTCAGAGCGAGTGATTTCACTTTGTTTAAATGTAATGTAAGGAATTTCAACGTGATTTAGAAGATTAGCCATTTGCGCCAAATCGTTATTCGTTCGGGTAAGAATAGCCCAATCTCCAAAACATCCGTCTTTTTTTACGTAGTCTTCTAATAGATGAGGCATCCAATCGCAAATAATTACTTTCCCCTCAACACCTCTCGCCGCAATTGAATCATCTATATAACCATCGCGCCGGATTATGGTTCGTGCAAAATCCAAAATTCTACTACCGCAGCGAAAATTCTCTTTTAGAAGATAGAATGTTGCCTCTTCCCTATCCAAATAAGCCCGCAAAAGTTGGGGGTTCGCTCCATTGAAAGAAAAAATTGTTTGCTTTTCATCAAAAGCGATACAAAAATTCGCGGGCCGCATCATATCAAAAATAAAGTGAAGCTGATTAGCGGGGCTGTCTTGCGCTTCATCTAGGAAAACCGTGTCAAATTCTTTTGAAATATCTAAGTTAAATTCTTCGCAAAGCTCAAACAGTTTATCAAATTCAACATTTTCGCAAATTTTAGGAAGTAAATCACCATGTCCATTTTTTGAAAGAAAATGGCCTGCCAATGAATGGATAGTTCCAACAAACATTTCGGCAGAATTATCGTCTCCTAGCCGTGTTACAAGTTCAGAAGCCGCCATTCTGGTAAATGTAATAACTGCAATTTTAGAAGGGTCGTGACCTTTTTTCAATAAATAGCGTACTCGTTCTGTTAAAGTTGTAGTTTTCAAAGCCGCGGCAGATGCTTCTATTACAATTTTTGCTTCTGGTGCATTAATAATGAGCTTTTGCGCTGAAGTTAATTCAAAATCTTTCTTTTTAACCAATTCGCTGGTTGAAACCAAATCTAGTCGTATCAAAGAATTGGATATAGTATTTTTCTTTGGCATTTATTTCATCCTTACTACATTCTTCTAATAGTTCCCATGTAAATTTATCCACTCCATAGCGCGCCAACGCTCTATGAAACATTGAATCTGCCGCAGCTTCAAGCCCACAAGCTGTTTTCAAGTGTGTCATCCATCTAACGCCGACGTCTACAGAACGTCCGATGTAAACTTCACCAGTGGGTATGTAAGTGATCTTGTAAATGCCGCAAATTTTCCTGTTTTGCAACACTCTTTTTACCATTTCTTTTGCAGGGCGCGCCACATAATTGTCATAGATAAATTTATTTAAAATTTCAGGCTTGCGCAGGCTAGACCGCACCTCGTTCAAAATTTGAATATCATTATGGTCAGAATCAGAAAGCTGAACACGATAAAAATCCTTTTGTTCTTCAACTTCTTTTCTTTTTAGAATATCTGCATTGATCGTATCGCGGTTTTGCTTTGCAACTCGCAGCTCATCCTAAAGAACATCTAATTCTTTGGTTGCCGCCAGTCGTTCTTCAAGTTCCTCATTCTTTTGTCTAACTATTTCAGACTGCTGGATAAGTTTCTCACTTGCTGTATCAAGTTCTTCCCACTTTGCGCGATATGCCTTGTTTTGTTTGTAAACATAAAAAAAGCTACCTGCCGCAGCCAAAATAGCTAAAACTATTAAAACAATTTCCATTAGCTCCTTCCTCCATTTTTCTATTTTTATTATAACATAAAAAGGAGAGAAAGTCAAACTTTCTCTCCATCTTCATCATCTTCTGGAACGTGCCCCGTGGGGTCAATATCCCAACTCACTATTTCATCATAAATTAGTTTTGCATAGCTATTTCCATGCAACTTTTTACTATAAATTTCATAAGTTGAATCTGCGGTTTTTCTTTCATATAGAGGAATGATTTTTTTATCACAGTAACGGTAATAAATTGTTTTAAGTTTGTCTCTTAAATCTTGCCGTGCAACGGCTTCATTAATATCTGAACGTTCGGCTAAATTCATTACCATTTCAACCAAATATTTAATTTGGTCATCTTGCTGCTAATCAGTCTCTAAAATAGCGGCATTACACTTTTTATAAACTTTAATAAAAAAGTCGTGACCGCGTGTTGTTAATAGGCCAAATAGCGTGAATAGCGCTACTCCCAAACTAACAATAGAGGCAATATCCCGAACATATTCCATTTACGGAACCTCCAAACAAGAATTTCCCTACAGTTAGAAGTATTCTATATCAAGATTTCCTATACCTTCTCCACGCTTCATCATTATGAAATTTTGAATGAGCGATATAAATTGGATTTAATAACTCTCCAATATTGGAAATTTTGTCTATGTCCCAAAATGGAATACAATAAAGATCCATCCCACGCGCCAAGCAATATGAAATTTTTTGACGATCGCGCCATTGTGCCTTCCAAAAATCTTGCTGATAACGATAGAAACGTTTTGTGAATTGGTAATGCTGTTCACCATTCACTTCAATGCAACAATTATAAAGAGGTAAATAAAAGTCAAACCGATAATGACCATAATGAAGGTCAGAAAAGCGTTTCTCCTTTTCAAATGCAATTCCAGCCTTTTGTAAAATTGTTATGACCTTGGCCTCATAGCGAGATATCGGATTCAACTTTCAAACCTCGTTTATCGGCGCACTTTTGACAAAGAGGCAGCACCCATCCCTTTGTATGGAACTCAGTCGGCACACCGCAGTTACAACAAGTTCTGGTACTCAAATCTTCGTATTTGGAAAGAACTGCGTCAATTTCACTACTATAATAAGTTGGATAGATGGTAAGTCTGCCATATTTTTCTTTAACTTGAAGAAAATAAAAATCTTCCTTTTCATTGTCTGGCAGAGCATTATAGGCAATGTCCATTTCCTTTACAAAGGAATCTTCAAATGCTTTGCGCCAACCAGGCATAAAGTTATCCATCATATTAGAACCATAAATAGGTTCACCTCGCCAGTTTCTGGCTAGCCCCCATGGATGGAGCTTGCAAAATTCATTGTTGAGCCGTTCTTCTTCGTCGCGATCGCGCATCCAGTCTTTCATTTCATTAGACATTGCCGCTCAGTTCCTCCCATGTTGTTGCTGTTTCTTCATTTTTATCCTCGCGCCAGCAGATGAATTTAGGGTGACGTAATCCTGAAAAATTTCCATCTTCATTTTTTAGGACTTCCATTGCGCCAACCTCTACTATTTTACCAACATAATCTCGCCAATTTTTAAGAACTTCCTCTGTCAGTCCAGACAAATTACCAACTGGAATCATTATCCCATTGCGTTTGGCGCCAAGGACTAAACTACCAGCCCATTTGTTATAATAGGGTTTAGTAATTGGCTCAATCGGTGCGCCATCATACCATTCGCGCCAATGAGAAGCAACGGGAAGCATTTCCCCAGTTTTTGTATTTTGCCAATACGGCCAGGTTTCCATTGATTTACCAGTATAAACTTTTGTAGGTGAGCTAGCACCCAATACAACGAGATCAATAGTTTGCCGCACTTCTTTCTTTACCTTTTGACAATCTTTAGAAGGTCGTTTACCCGGTTGATACAGCGCGCCATCACGGGTAATGACAACGCCTTCAAGACCGGCCGCTAAATAGGATTGAATTTTGTTCCAAAGTTCACCGCCATTATAGTATACAGCGAAATGACAGAATTTATCTTCATAAAGATCTCCCAAAGATGGCAGAGAATCAAATCTATCTTTTGCACATCGCGCCATCCAGCTCTCTCCATTATATGCCAACACATCAAAAACATAAAGATGAAGAAAACTGCCTGTTGATTGCTGCCGTTGAATTGCTTTGTCCTTTAAGCATCCAAGTAAAGTCGTTATATTAGAAGAACCTGGCTTGTCAGGCAAATAAATTTCGCAAAGGAAGCAAGTCCCGTTTGGAACTCTATCAAAAAAAGGTTGGAGATGAGGCACCCACTCAATCTTATTCGGGAAGTCTCCCTTTACATTGCGCGAACGGCTAAGCAGCATCATGTTTCCTTCGTCGTCCTTTACGAATTTCATGAAATAGCCGTCTTTCTTTTCAGCTCCCCAAAATTCCCCGCTAAAGACCCTCATTTTTGTTGTAGTCTTCTTCTTTTCATCAGGCCAACTCTGCGGCGGCGCCCAATAACGTTGAGGTTCCATTTCTTTAAAGTCAAAGCCATCAATGTAACCGAGCATTTAATTTCTCCTTTATTTTTCTATAATATTATTATACTTGAAATTCCAATTTTCGTCAAATTTAAAAGTGCCTTTTCTTAATGGTAAATTTTCTTTTTTTACAAAATCTAAGGCAGTCATTGCTAACTGTTCTAGCCCTTCATTATTGTCAATGTAAATATCATAGTCATAAAATTTGACATCTGCATCAGCATGATTAGAAGCCCAAGCATTATCTGCCACATCTCTAATTACACGAATTGATTTAGCATTAAATTCTTCACAGAGCCGCCGGATTTCATCTGGCTCTCTCACGTTAATAAAGAAAGTCAATTTTTCAATATCCATTCCATAAGAATCAAACCAACAAACTTTATTATTGATGGATTTTTTAATATCGTTGACTGGCGCGTCTAGCCAAACTGTCAGCACATCTTTCAAGTTTGAAAGGCCGCGTCGCGCTTCTGGTGTTTTCTTGCCATCCCAACCAGCTTCTTGCGCTAGCTTTTTTACTAAATCAACAGTAGACAATTCTTCTCCATATGGATAAATTAATCGGCATACTTGTTTACAAAAAGTGGACTTGCCGCTAGTCGCACTGCCGTTAATAATGTAAATATTCATATTGCTCCTTTAATGGCGGCCGCAATAATGATGGGCCGCTAACTCTCTTATTATATTA
>ULVD01052663.1_pt1 | contig 25943 bp, 15 predicted proteins | sample 1959101 | NCBI WGS metagenome assembly ULVD01 (sample SAMEA4835777, study PRJEB28245) | human gut metagenome | biome: gut microbiome; material: fecal sample | place: Denmark | collected 2008
TATTTAGAATCGCTGACTTTTACGATCGGCTATTTACTTTATGAATCAATGGTGGAAACACCCAGCGTGGTCTCCTCCAGCACGTCCAGCAGTACCCTTACCGTATCAAGCGAGGTGAACATGGTGATGTTGTTTTCGGTTGCAATGCGGCGTATCTGGTGACCGTCGGTATTCTGCCCGACGTCGGCAATGCTGCCGGTGTTGATGACGTAGGAGATGTGTCCCTGACGCAGGGCGTTTTCAATGTCGTTTGAGCCTTCGCCTATTTTGCGCAGTATGCGTGTGCGGATGCCGTTCTGCTTGAGGAAGCGCGCGGTTCCTTCGGTCGCCTCAATGTTGAAGCCGAGGTTGTAGAAGCGGCGTACCAGCGGGAGCGCCTCCTCTTTATCGGCGTCGCACACCGTAACGAACACGGTTCCGTAGTTGTGCAGCTTCATGCCGGAAGCCTGAAGCGCCTTATAAAGCGCGCGGTTCAGCTTGTCGTCGTATCCTATCGCCTCGCCTGTTGACTTCATTTCCGGGGAGAGGGAAGCGTCGACGCCTGTGATCTTGCTGAAGGAGAAAACGGGAACCTTGACGTAGCGGCGTTTCTTTTCCTGCGGGTAGAGGTCGAAGATGCCCTGCTCCTTGAGGGATCTGCCGAGAATGACCTCGGTCGCGATATCGGCAAGGCTGTAGCCTGTCGCCTTGGAGAGGAAGGGCACGGTGCGAGAGGAGCGTGGGTTGACCTCTATGATATAGACCGCGTCGCTCTTATCCACGATAAACTGAATGTTGAAAAGACCTACTATCCCGATCGCCAGCCCCAGCCGCTTTGCGTATTGAAGAATGATCCCCTTGACCTTGTCGGAAATGCTGAACGGCGGGTAAACGCTGATGCTGTCGCCGCTGTGGATACCTGTCCGCTCCACAAGCTCCATGATCCCGGGAACAAAGACGTCGTGTCCGTCGCAAATTGCGTCTACCTCGACTTCCTTTCCTACAATATATTTATCCACCAGCACCGGGCGGTCCTCGTCTATCTCGACCGCAGTGCGCAGATAGTGCCTGAGACCTTTTTCGTCGGTGACTATCTGCATCGCTCTGCCGCCCAGCACGAACGAAGGACGCACCAGCACCGGGTATCCGATCTCTGCGGCTGCTCTGACTCCGTCCTCGATCCTTGTGACCGCCTGCCCCTTGGGCTCGGGGATATTAAGGGAGGAAAGCAGCTTTTCAAATACGTCGCGGTTTTCCGCCCGTTCAATGGCGTCGCAGTCAGTGCCGATGATGGTCACTCCGCGCTCTGCCAGCGGAGCTGCAAGGTTGATGGCGGTCTGTCCGCCGAGAGAGGCGATAACGCCCTCCGGCTGTTCCAGACGGATCACATTCATAACGTCCTCGACGGTCAGCGGTTCAAAATACAGCTTGTCGGAGGTCGTATAGTCGGTCGAGACCGTTTCGGGGTTGTTGTTGATGATGATAGCCTCGTATCCGGCGCGCTTGATGGTCTGCACCGCGTGAACGGTGGAATAGTCAAATTCCACGCCCTGCCCGATACGTATCGGACCTGCGCCGAGCACGATGATCTTCTTTTTGTCCTGACGCGGGGAGGATTCGTTTTCCTCCGCGTAGGTTGAATAGTAATACGGAATGTACGCGTCAAATTCCGAGGCGCAGGAATCTATCGCCTTGTAGACCGGGAACAGTCCCGCCTTTTCGCGGAAAGCGTAGACCTCTTTTTCGGTGCATTCCCACAGCCGCGCCACAGCCCGGTCGGAGAAGCCGTACTTTTTGCCCTCTGCAAGCTCGGCGCGGTCAAATTTCCCGGCGCTCAGCGCTTTTTCTATTTCGACGATGTGTGTGAGCTTTGCAAGGAAAAAGCGGTCGATGCGTGTCAGCCGGAACAGCTCCTCAGGGTCTGCCCCGCGGCGAAGGAGCTCGGCGATCATGAAGATCCTGTCGTCAGTGCCCTCGGTGATATAGCTCTTCAGCTCCTCCGTCTGCATTGACTCCGCCTTGGCGGAAAAGAGATGGCTTGCGCCGATCTCAAGCGAGCGCACCGCCTTCAGCAGGCTTTCCTCAAAGGTGCGTCCGACGCTCATCACCTCGCCCGTCGCCTTCATTTGTGTAGAAAGGCGGTTGCTGGCGCTGGCGAATTTGTCAAACGGGAAGCGGGGCATTTTGGTCACAATATAGTCAAGCGTCGGCTCAAAGCTCGCGGGGGTGTTTGGGAGCATTATTTCGTCAAGCGTCAGCCCGACCGCGATCTTTGCCGATACTCTTGCAATCGGAAATCCGCTTGCCTTGCTTGCAAGAGCGGAGGAGCGCGACACGCGCGGATTGACCTCGATCACATAGTAATTGAAGGAATCGGGATCAAGCGCAAACTGCACGTTGCAGCCGCCCTCGATCTCAAGGCTGCGTATGATCTTGAGCGCGCTGTTGCGCAGCATCTGATATTCGCGGTTTGTAAGCGTCTGACTGGGGCAGACCACGATGGAGTCTCCGGTGTGTACGCCGACAGGGTCAAGATTCTCCATATTGCAGACCGTAATGACGGTGTCGTTTGCGTCGCGCATGACCTCGTATTCGATCTCCTTATAGCCCTTTACGCTTTTTTCGACAAGCACCTCATGTACCGGGGAAAGCTCCAGCGCGTTTTCAAGGATCAGACGGCATTCCTCACTGTTGCCGGCAAACCCTCCGCCCGTACCGCCCAGTGTAAAGGCGGGGCGCAGGACCACGGGATAACCGATCTCCTCCGAGGCGCGTATTCCTTCCTCCACGGATTTGGCGATCAGAGAGGGACATACCGGCTCGCCTATCCTTTCGCACAGCGCCTTGAACAGCTCCCGGTCCTCCGCCTGCTCTATGCTTTCGCTCTTTGTGCCAAGCAGCTCGGTGCCGCACTCACGCAGCACGCCCTTCTTTTCAAGCTGCATTGCAAGATTGAGGCCGGTCTGACCGCCAAGCCCCGGAATTATGGCGTCGGGGCGTTCGTAGCGGATTATCTTTGCTACATATTCCAGCGTCAGAGGCTCCATGTAAACCTTGTCCGCGATGCTGGTGTCGGTCATGATGGTGGCGGGATTGGAGTTGCAGAGTACGACCTCGTATCCCTCCTCCTTGAGCGCGAGGCACGCCTGAGTGCCTGCGTAATCAAATTCCGCGCCCTGACCGATAATGATCGGACCGCTGCCGATCACCATTATTTTCTTCAGATCCGTTCTCTTAGGCATTGCGATCTCCTCCGTACTCCTTCATTTCCCGTATAAACTGCTCAAAAAGATATCCGCTGTCCTCGGGCCCCGGCGCGCTTTCCGGATGATACTGGACAGAAAACACGTGATCTGTGGCACAGCGCAGTCCTTCGACCGTTCCGTCAAGCAGGTTGATGTGTGTTATCTCAAGACCGCTCCCGGCGACGGAGGCTTCCCTTACGGCATAGCTGTGGTTCTGGGAGGTTATTTCTACCTTCCCGGTCTCAAGATTTCTGACCGGATGGTTCCCGCCGCGGTGTCCGAACTTCAGCTTGTAGGTCTCGGCGCCGTAGGCAAGCGCTATCATCTGATGTCCGAGGCAGATGCCGAATATCGGCATTTTCCCGCGCAGCTCCCGCACAAGATCTATGACCGGGGTGACGTCCTGCGGGTCGCCCGGACCGTTAGAGAGGAACAGCCCGTCGGGATTCATACGCTCGATCTCCTCGGCAAGGGCATTGTATGGAAAGACGGTTACGTCGCATCCGAGGCGGTTGAGCGAGCGGATGATGTTGTGCTTTATCCCGCAGTCGATTGCCGCGACCCGGCATACCGTTTTTCCCTCTGCCGGGGAAAACCAGACCTTTTTGGTCGAAACCAGCGGTACGGCGTCATGCGGGACGCGGTGATCCGCCAGTTTTTTTTGCGCTTCCTCCTTCGTCGTGCCGATTGAGGTGATAAGACCCAGACGGCTGCCGTGCTCCCGGATGCTGCGCGCCAGCTTGCGCGTATCTATCCCCTCAAGCCCCGGAATGCCGTATTCCTCAAGCCAGTCCGAAAGGGTGCACGTGCTCCGGAAGTTTGAGGGCAGAGGATTGTACTCCCCGACTATCATAGCGCCGATGGTGGGATGGGGCGTTTCGCTGTCCTGCGGATTGACCCCGTAATTTCCGATAAGAGGATAGGTCATGACCACCGCCTGATAGGTGTAGGACGGGTCGGACACTATCTCCTGATACCCTGCCATCGAGGTGTTGAAGACCACCTCGCACACGCGTTCCGTCACTGCGCCGAAGCTGTATCCGCAATATTCGCTTCCGTCCTCAAGGATCAGTTTTGTATCGAATTCTCTTGCCATATCGTTTTTCCTCCCATGACCGTTGCTATACATTTTCCGTAAACCGTCCAGCCGTCGAACGGTGTGCTTTTTCCCTTGGAAACAAACCTGCCGGAATCGATCCTGTAAGCCGTTCCGGTTTCAAAAACGGTGTAATCCTCGCCGCAGAGCGGTATTCCGAAGCGGCGGCGCGGGTTATCGCACATCAGCTGAACCAGCTTTTCGGGCGACATAATACCCGTCCGCACAAGCTTTGTATAGAGGACGGGGAAAGCCACCTCAAGTCCCGAAATGCCGAAAAGACTTTTTTCAAGCCCGCGGCTTTTTTCCTCCGCGCTGTGCGGCGCGTGATCGGTAGCGATCATGTCAACAGTGCCGTCGGCAATTCCCTCAAGAAGTGCTAAGCGGTCATCCTCGCCACGCAGCGGAGGATTCATTTTGTATCTTCCGTCCTCTTCAAGATCGTTTTCGGAAAGCAGCAGGTAGTGCGGGGCAGTCTCGCAGGTCACGTCGATCCCTGCGCGCTTGGCGCGCCGGATAAGCTCCACGCTTTCCTTGGCGGAAATATGGCAGACGTGATAGGAAGCTCCGGTCTTTGCCGCAAGCGTCAGGTCGCGCTCGATCTGACGGTACTCGCTTTCCGAGCAGATGCCGCGGTGTCCGTGCGCCCGGGCATATGCGCCGTCATGAATGTATCCGCCGCGCAGCAGCGACTCGTCCTCGCAGTGCGCAACAATTATTTTTCCGCATTTTTTGGCTTCAAGCATTGCCTTTCGCATCTGCTCGCCGTTCTGAACGCCTTTTCCGTCATCCGAAAAGGCGCAGACGTGCGGGGACATCCGTTCCATCTCGGAGAGCTTTTCCCCTTTCTCTCCGACGGTGATCGCACCGTAGGGGAGAACGCGGATGACCGCGTCTCGGCGGATAATGGCTGACTCCGCCTCAAGTGATTGCGCACTGTCAGGAACGGGATCGAGGTTAGGCATGGCGCAAAGCGCGGTATATCCGCCGTGTGCTCCCGCCATGCTGCCGGTCCGTATGGTTTCCTTATAAGAAAAGCCCGGCTCTCTTAAGTGAACGTGAACGTCACAAAGACCCGGGCAAATCATATATGAATCAGAGTAAACGGGAAACTGTCCGTTTCCCGCAGCAAACATTTCAAGCAAAGGAGCAAATTCAGTATCGCAAAAGCGAGTGGTATCGATATTCATGGATCGTCCTCCTTCCGGGATCGGCGTCCCGCAGATGAAAAAAATTCCTGTCTGCCGACAGGATTTTCTCAAAAGAACGCAAAGCGGGATCCGCCCCCGAAAGGACAGAACAAATATCGCATTTTGACATCCCGGATCCTGACGGCCATCTGCCCCGACAAAATAGGTACGCCTTCTCGGACCCGCCGACCAATTTATGCAGCCAGCAAGCCCCGATTGAAAATATTATATCATACCTTGCACCGCTTGTCAAGAAATAAAAGCGGAAAAGAAGATATTTGTGCGTATCTTCTGTCAGCAGATCGTCAGACGCCACACTATATGAGTGGAAAAGGGGAGAGAATGAGAAATTAAAACGGTATGCGCGACTGTATGATAAAAGATTTTTACGGAAGCTATATAAAGCCGATCTTCTCATGCGTAAGCGATATCGCGACCACCGTGGCATTCTGGGAGTCTATGACGATACTTATCGTGGAAGGGCAGTAACACAGGAGCTGTCTTATCGCCGTCGAAAAGCGATCTCCTGGCGTAAATTCTGTAAGACAATAGCTTCAACTTACCCAAAACACGCAAAAACGGCGGAGCTTGTCCGCCGTTTTTGCGTATAACGTATAACGTATAACATATTAAATCGATCGCGCCTTAACGTCACCGCCCAGCGCCCCGCCGTTCTCTGTTCCCGTCCGACTTATCAGCTCTACCGGCATTTCGGGAAAGCATACATGACCCCATGCGTTGGTGTTCCATGTAATTTTCTCGCAGTCGGAGACCTCAAAGTAAAACGCCGGCAGAACAAGGTCATGATCCCGGCATGTCCCGTATTCGTTGCGCTCAAACAAGACAATAAATACCTTGTATTTTCCCCGCGTGAGCATTCCGGTGTCAAAGCGCATACGGTACGTGCGGCGTTCGCCGCTCAACAACTCACCAAAATCCATATCGGGAACTGTACCCACCGGAACATCATCGGCATATCGCAGCTCAAAGCGAAAGCGCAGATGAGGGAAGCTCTGCCGAGCAAGAATTTCCGCGTCAAATATTAGGGGTTCTCCGATATCATAGATAGCATCCTGCTTTCCCACCAGCCGCAACGACATCAGTTTTGCCGCAACGGTTTGCGGGTCACGCGACGACACGGAGGACAGATCGTATTCCGTCCGGGATACATCCCCCCTGCTGTGCATATAAACAGATATTGCCTCCTCAACAGCACCGTCAAAAATAATTTTTCCGTGCTCAAGGACAATACACCGTGTGCAAAGCTGACGTATTGTGCTCATATTATGGGAAACATACAGTACCGTGCGTCCTTCGCCGCCTGCCGCCTCGCCCATTCTGCCGAGACATTTCTGCTGAAATTTCATGTCTCCGACCGCCAGAACCTCATCCATGACCATAATCTCACTGTCCAGATGCGCTGCAACCGAAAATGCAAGCTTGACATACATACCGCTTGAGTACCGTTTCACCGGGGTATCTATGAACTGCTCCATCTCTGCAAAGCGGACGATATCGTCAAACTTTTTTGTAATTTCCGCCTTTGTCATACCCAGTATTGCACCGTTCATATAGACGTTCTCGCGTCCGGTCAGCTCCGGATGGAAGCCTGTCCCCACTTCCAGCATTGAAGCGACCCGACCGTTATAGGATATAGTACCCTTTGTCGGAGCGGTCACGCGGGAGAGCAGCTTGAGAAGTGTGGATTTACCCGCCCCGTTGTGCCCGATAATTCCGAGAGCCTCTCCCTGACGCACCTCAAATGAAATATCATCAAGTGCCAAAAAGCGTTGATTTGAAACGCTCCTGCTTGTACCGATCAAACTGTTGGGATCATCCTTTCCGCGAATACGAGCCATAAGGCTTTGCAGATCTCCGCGAAGCGTACCGCCGCCGATAGTCCCCAGCCGGTATTCTTTTGAAACATGATCAAACTTTATTACAACATCACTCATCGCCGGAACTCCTCAAACTGTGTCCATAAATGTTTTTTCCACCCGGTTGAACATGAGAATGCCGATAAAAAGCACCGCAAGCGTAACTGCAAAACTGATAGCATAAAACGGCATACACGGCTCTCCGACGCCGAGATATGCATAGCGGAACATTGTAATAATAGGCGTTACCGGATTGAGCATATACAGAGAAAGGAATTTATCAGGAATTACCGAAATATCGTACGCCACGGGTGTTGCATACATCCAAAGCTGCACGCCAAACCCGACTACCATGGCAAGATCGCGGTATTTTGTCGTCATTGCCGAAATAACGATTCCGACTCCGAGACTCAGCATTGCCAGATGAAGCAGAAAAAGCGGAGTCATAACTATATATGCGTTGGGATGAATATTTGCCCCGCTGATAATATAATAAACCCAGAAGATCAAAAAGAAGCAGAACTGTATAGCAAAAGATATGAGCTGAGATATTACCGAAGACACAGGCATTACCAGTCTCGGAAAGTAGACCTTTCCCATAATGGCAGCGTTGGCGGTGAAGGTAGTGGAGGTCGAGGTAAGACAGGATGAAAAATATGTCCATGCAACGGACCCGCAAAGATAAAAAGCAAATGTCGGCACACCCGACGGCGCAAGTCCCGCAATGTTGCCGAACACCACGGTAAGAACCACGGTGGTAAGCAGGGGCTGTATCACCGCCCACGCCGGTCCGAGGATAGTCTGCTTGTACTGCGAGACAAACGTGCGGCGCACAAACAGCATAATAAGATCCCGGTAACGGAAAAGCTCTTTAAGATTAAGGTCAAACCACGCCCGCTTGGGCTTGATGACGGTTTTGTATTCTTGCATGGTGTATCAGCTCTCAATAAAATCGTATAGTTTTTGCAGTTCCCCGGAGTTATCGCAGACCTCATGGCTCAGGTTCTCCACAAACTTTTCCCGCAATTCCGGATGATCCAACAAGGTACGAATCCCCTCGAACAGCGCCTCCGGGGTCACGGCTTCTGCAATTAAACCGTTTTCTCCACTGATGATCTGCTCATGCATGACCGGAAGCGGAGTTGTTACAATTGGCTTTTGCAAAATCCTTGCTTCCTGCACAGTCAGACACCAGCCCTCAGAGAACGAGGTCTGGACATAAATATCACAATTTTTAATATACGGATAGGGATTCATCTGCGTGCCCAGCAGGATCACGTGTTCAGCCACGTCGTATTTCTGGATTTCTGATTCAACAGTTTCACGCAAATCTCCATCACCAACAAGATACCAATAAACGTCGTATCCCGCGTCAAGGAGGAGACGGGTGGTTTGGGGAATCATTTGTTGCCCCTTTTCGGGTGACAAACGTCCGACCGTTACAATTGCCGTGTTTGTCAGGGAAACATCTATGGGTGCTTTGCTTTTTTCCAATATTTCATCTACAGGAATCAGATTATAAAAGACCTGTGTTTTATTCTGAACGACTGGGAATTGTCTGCAAAAATCATCTCTTGTGGTTTCGGATACACAGAATATTTTATCAAACATACCATATATCTTTGAGAAAAAATGAATTAGGTTTTTTGGCCTATTGTGATCTCCATGAATCCAAAGCACCTTTTTCTTCCCCAATAAACGGTAAAGGGAATTCGCAAGTACAACACATGAGATCCCCTGATAACATATGATGCAGTCGTAATACTCATCACTTATCATTGGTAAACACTTCATGTTATAAATCGTATTCAGTTCCGGTAAAGAAAGTGTAGCGCGGGTCAGTAGTCGATAAAAAACACCTTTCAAGACCGATGTAATTTGCAAACTTTTTATTTGTGAGATTAAAATCTGTCTGGAATCAACAAGTCCCCACTTTTTAATCTCTACTTGAGGGCACAATTCGCTTTGCAAAGCTCCTTGCCCCGCGTTTACCCATACGGTTACCTGATACTTAGAATAATCAAACTTAGAGAGACATTCAATCAGTGCAGTCGATACTCCGCCGACATCTACTTCATTCATTACAAAAGCAATTTTTTTCATGTCCCAAAGCCCTCAATATAGCAATACAGTTTGTCCAAATCGCTTTCTTTCGCCTCTTTGTTTCTATCCACAGATTCTATCCTATAACGCTCTGGACTGCTTAGCACTGTACCAATTTTCTCCGCCAACGATTCTGACGTTTTTTTTGCAATCAAGCCGTTTTTCCCATCTTCTATTTCCTCAAATGCATTTTCAAAGTCCGTAGCAACTCGTATACAGGAAAAACACTTTGCTTCCCTTAATGTCGTACAACTTGCTTCCGTGTATGACGTCTGCACATACACGTCGCAGTTTTTCATATACGGATACGGATTCACTTTTGCCCCTAACAGTATTACCGAATCCTTCAGTTTCAGCCTTTCGATTTCCTGCTCCAGCTGCGGTCTTAAACTCCCATCGCCGACCAGATACCAGCGAAACTTATATCCTTTTTTCTTAAGCAATAACGCTGTATTTGGAACCAACATTTGCCCTTTTTCTGGTGAAAGCCTGCCTACTGTGCAAATTGTAAATATACCGTCAAGAACCATACCTTCCGCGGGCAACTCTCCTTGCCGTCGTACATCATCAGCGTCAACAATATTGTGAAAGATATCCATTGCATTAACGCAGTCCGGATGAACCTTCAAAAAAAGCTCCTTTGAGCTTTCAGACACGCAATAAATCTTGTCTAACTTCTTCAAAAGTCCATCATTTAATGTTGCAATATACGGATTCTGCGTTGCATCCGCATGAACAAACGCCACCCTTTTATCGGTATTTGCATTCAACACCATCGACAGATCCGAATAATCGGTTGTAAATGAAATCGCGCAGTCAAATGTTCCTTGAAACTTTAGTTTCCTTTGAATTATGCGATATGTGTACATAATCCGCGCATACCAGTTTCGGTTAATGCGCAGCATGATCCGATTGTATATCCCTTTAACAATTTCTACAATTCTGAAATGTCTGATGTCATCCTTCAATAACTCAGCGGAATCAATGTTTCCGGTGAAAAAAACATGGATATTCTGAGTTGGCAATTGAGAAAACAATTCTCCGTTTGAATTGCTCAGAACCAAAGTAACATCATTGTTTTCCGTGTCAAATGCTTTCACAAACGTAGTCAACGCTTTCTCAATACCACCGATTCCCAACGTTCGGTTGCAACACAGAAGTATCCTCTTTCCTGTCATCTTAGCTCCTCGCTTTCTGGCTACAAATTCACGCCAACTCCAACATTTAATTCCAGTTCATGAATGTATCTGTCCGGCATCGCCACGCAGCCACAGAATTGTCTTTGACTGAATTCTATCGCAAACCTTGTTAATTACCCCGGTGATACCGCATTTACGGAACAGCAACTGACGCAGCCACTCTACGGCGCAGCACACAGTAAATATTGCTATCGTGCCGGCGACCACGACCGGAATCAGCAATGGCGAATCCGCAAACCTTGTCGGTTCAATGAATCCCCACAGCAAGGGGCGCACAAAACGGTTGTCATGGATCAGATAAACGCCAAACGCCAACGGGCTCAATACGCCTATCACCTTGGAAAAAACCTTATTTTGAATATCAACTGCTCTGAAAAACTGGAACAAGCTGAAGCTGGCAAGCACAAGCGGAATTGAATTATTGGAATAAAACAGACTTGTCAGCGCGACCCGACCAAAAATATACGGTGTTATGTAGTACGCCGCGATCCGTTCGCCCGCAACTACGGCAATGCATATCAAATAACAGAACAGCGGTTTCTTCCATCCGAAGCTGTCCTTTTTAATATATAGTCTGACATATGCGGCTACTATATACAGTACGCAAAACCAAAGAAAGCTGTATCCCCCGTTTACTCCTCCAAAGTCACTTATGTAAATAATATTATGCAGAACAGAGAAGATCCCAAGCAAAGTGCAACAGCACAGCAGATGTGTCTTACGGTTCATGGCACGGATGGCACAGTTCAAAAACGGGAAAACAACATATAACAATAAATACGCCGTTACGAACCAGTACTGCTTCATAGTCACGGCCATAGCACTTTTGATAAGCTCTTTCAGCGAAAAGCTGCCGGTTGCGACAGAAGCAATGATGCAGCAGACAACGGAATAAACAAACACCTGAAGCCATATATTTGCCAGCTTTTTAAGCTTGAACTGTGATGTACACAAATAGTAGCCGCTTATGATAACAAAACAGTTCACGGCAACAAAACAAGCGGCAAACAGCAGATTTCCCGCCGCCCAGTTCAGGGAAGGTGTTAATGCACTGCTCAATCCACCATGGCTGAAGAAATGAAGGCACACGACCATTAACATGCTTATAATTCTCAGACAATCAATATTTGACTCACGCTTGTTTTCTGCCATCACACATCTCCATAAACTCCCGGTATTTTTCCGTGTTGTCGCAAATGCGTTCCATACCTTCAGTCGAGCGCAGGCTTTCCCGCAGCTCCGGGTGAAGCAGCAGCTGCTTCAGTCCTTCATATATTGCCGTCTCATTATTCTCCACGATCCAGCCGGTCTCCCCATGGGTCAGCTGCTCCCGGATGCCGGACACGTCGGTCGCCAGCACCGGGCAGCCGAGCAGCTTTGCCTCGACAGTCACCGTGGGGAACCCCTCCCAGCCGGAGGGCAGGACAAACAGATCGCAGTTTTTCATGTATTTATATGGGTTATCGGTCACGCCGTCAAGAAACACCCTTCCGCCGAGCCCAAGCTCGCCGATCCTTGCCTCTATCTCCTCAAGCTGATACCCATCTCCCAGCACGTGCCACTGAAAATCGATCCCCTCGCGCTCAAGCATTGCCAGCACATCAAGAAAGCGCAGATATTTTTTTGGTTCCGTCATCCTGCCGACCGACAAAAGGACCGTTCCTCCGGCGGGATATGAAAACGGCACCGCGGCAGCCTCTTTGATAGCTCCGGCATCGAAAAAATTATACAGCACACGTATCTTTTCCGAAAGCTGAGGATACCGCGCGGCAAAGCTGTGTCCCGCCGCTTCGGACACACATATCAGGTTATCCATGCGCAAGATATGCGGTATCAGCCTGTCCGTATCCTTCGGGTCATCCAGATTTGCAACGTCGGTGTGATACCACTGAATGTATTTTTCCGCCTTTATGTGTTTCAAAAGAAAATCCGGCGGCTCGGTTTCAAGATAATTTACCGCCACATCAAAGTGCTCGTCAGCATACCGCTTTGCCGCCAGCTTTTCCGCAAAGCGGCGGTATCCCACCAGCTTGCTGAACGCAAGCTTACAGCATTTGCGCAGCTTTTTCGCAAATGCCTTCTCCGCTTTGATGTCCGAAAGGGATGCGTAATATTTTTCGGTATATTCCCTGCTGCATATGGCGTCAAAGTGAACGCGGCTGTCAAACTGAGGCTTAAGAAAACCCTTTTCATAAATTTCAAGCACCGTCACATCATGCCCACGGGAGACCAGCTCGTCGGCAAAGTTCACCAGAACCTTTTCCGCTCCGCCATATATAAGCTGTGGGATCTGAATCAGAAATCTCATCGTGACTTTCCTTTTCGGGTTATGCCCGCGCCGGTCAAACCGGGAGCTTTTTGTGTAAGGCAACCCCAAAACCTTCAAATTATTATAACACCTTTTACGCCGGAAAGCAATACATACGCCTGACAAAAATGCGATCAATGCGCACGAAAAGCAAAAACGATCACAGTAGAAGAATACCTCTGCCGCGGCAAGTCGTGGTTTTACCCGACAGCATTATAAAAGACCTGACCGAACCGGGGCTGACGCGCTTTTGGCGCGTCAGCCCCGAACATCTGTACAAACAGCTTATCAAAGTTTTACTTCCGGCGCGGCAAGCCGGGCTGGCGCCGGGTCCGGATCATGACCCGAGTCATACCGGTCTGTCGCGCCGTATATTATGGGCGGGCAGAGACCTTCCTCAGATAAGGGATCTGTCCACCTCGTCGGCGCATGCCTTGCCCTCGGCAATCGCCCAGACGACAAGCGACTGTCCGCGCCGGGCATCCCCCGCCGCAAAGACCTTGGGTATTGCAGTACGGTAGCTGTCCTTTTCGGTCAGAAGATTTCCCCGCTCGCTGCGGGTAGCGCCGAAAGCCTCTGCGACGGTGCTCTCACAGCCGACAAAGCCCGCCGCAATAAGCAGCAGCTCACATGGCAGAGTCTGGGTGCTGTCGGGGACTTCCGCGAACACGGTCCTTCCGCTCGCCTCGTCGTATTTCGGCTGAAGCCGGACGGTGCGCACGGCGACCACAGCGCCGCTTTCGTCCGCAACGATCTCCTTCACCGTTGTCTGATATATGCGCGGGTCTTTGCCGAACACGGCGATCGACTCCTCCTGACCGTAGTCGGTCTTGCAGACCCTCGGCCACTGCGGCCACGGGTTGGACGCCGCGCGGGTGTCAGGCAGTTTAGCGGTCATTTCAAGCTGAATGACCGATTTGCAGCCCTGACGTATCGCAGTCCCGACGCAATCGTTCCCGGTGTCGCCGCCTCCGACTATTATAACATTTTTGCCCGACGCGCTGACAGACGGCTGGAACGTCTCGCCCGTGACCGCCTTTGTCGCGGCGCTCAGATAGTCCACCGCGAAATACACGCCGTCCGACTCCCGCCCCGGCACCTTAAGATCGCGGGGCGTTTTTGAGCCGCAGCAAAGGATAACGGCGTCGTAGCCGTCTGTCAGCTCCTGTGCGGAAATATCGCTTCCCACACTTTTTCCGAGCGAAAACACGACACCCTCCGCTTCCATAAGCCGGATGCGCCGCTCGACAATGCGTTTGTCCAGCTTCATGTTGGGAATGCCGTACATCAGCAATCCGCCGGGGCGGCTTTCGCGCTCATAAACGACCACGCTGTGCCCGCGCTGATTCAGCCGGTATGCGGCTGACAAGCCTGCCGGACCTGATCCGACGACGGCGACCCGCTTACCGCTGCGCGTTCCGGGAATTTTCGGCTGCATCCAGCCATTTTCATAGCCCTCCTCGATAATTGACAGCTCGTTGTCGTGAACCGTGACCGGGCTGCCGTTCATACCGCAGGTACACGCCGCCTCGCAGAGAGCCGGGCAGACTCTGCCGGTGAACTCCGGAAAGGGATTGGTCTTCAGCAGCCGGGAAAGCGCCTCCCTGCCGTGACCGTTATATATCTCATCGTTCCACTCGGGTATCAGATTGTGCAGGGGGCATCCGCTGAACATACCGCCGAAATTTTCTCCCGACTGGCAAAAGGGTACGCCGCAGTTCATGCACCTTGCCGCCTGCTCGCGTCTTTCCGTCTCACCGAGCGGCAGACGGAATTCCGAAAAATTCCCGATCCTTTCGGACGGAGCAATGCAGTGATTGGTCTGCCGCCCGAATTCCATAAATCCTGTTGGTTTTCCCATCTTTACGACCTCTTTCAATGGTTCTTGAGACTGATCCTGCGGGGAAGCTCAGCTCTTTTGCATCATATAAAACGCCTGCAGCTTGGCGTCCTCGTGCGGAACGCCCTTTTCTTCCAGCTTACCGATGGCGCTCAGCATCTTCTGATAATCCTTGGCAATGATCTTTTTGAACTGAGGCAGATAATCATTAAAATGCGAGATGATCTTTGCTGCAAACTCAGAACCGGTCGCGCGGACGTGCGCGTCTATCATCTCTTTAAGCTCGGCAATATCGTGCGCCTCGCTTACCGTACTCATATTAACCATTTCCTTGTTCAGCCTCAGATACAGATCATGCCCCTCGTCAAGCACATAAGCGATTCCTCCGCTCATGCCCGCCGCAAAGTTTTTGCCGGTCTTACCGAGTATTACGGCGCGTCCTCCGGTCATGTATTCACAGCCGTGATCTCCACACCCTTCGGCGACAGCGACCGCGCCCGAATTGCGGACGCAGAAGCGCTCACCGGCGACGCCGTTTATATACGCCTCGCCGCTTGTGGCTCCGTAAAGCGCAACGTTACCAATTATGATATTGTCCTTTGCCTGAAATTCCGAGCCTGACTCAGGCTTCACGATCAGCTTCCCGCCGGAAAGTCCCTTGCCGAAATAATCGTTTGCGTCTCCGGTAAGCTCAAGCGTCAGTCCCTTGGGAAGAAACGCGCCGAAGGACTGTCCGCCGCCGCCCAGGCAATGCACCGTGTATGTGTCGGAGGGCAGCGAGTCACCGAATTTTTCGGTTATGACCGAACCGAGTATCGTTCCAACCGTCCGGTTTACGCTGGACACGCTGACCGACACCTCATGCGGCTTTCTTTTCTTGAAATAAGGCATAAAAGCTGGCAAAAGCACCTTTTCGTCCAGCGTATTCTGAAGCGCAAAGTCGTACACGTCCTCCTTGCGGAAGTGGACCGGAGTGTTCTTTTCCAGTATCGGGGAAAGGTCTATCGTATCCGCCCGGTGAGTAATGCGCTTCTGACGCATACGCAGCTTTTCGGTGTGTCCCACCAGCTCGTCAACAGTGCGCACGCCGAGCTTTGCCATTATCTCACGCAGCTCCTCGGCGATGAAGGTCATGAAGTTCATCACATATTCCGGCTTGCCGCAGAAACGGCATCTCAGCTCCGGATTCTGTGTTGCGATCCCGACAGGGCAGGTGTCAAGATTGCATACCCGCATCATGACGCAGCCCATTGTGACCAGCGGCGCGGTTGCAAAGCCGAATTCCTCAGCCCCGAGTATGCAGGCAATAGCCACATCACGCCCGCTCATCAGCTTGCCGTCGGTCTCAAGCCGGACACGTGAACGCAGACCGTTGCGCACCAGAGTCTGATGCGCCTCGGCAAGTCCGAGCTCCCACGGAAGTCCTGCGCTGTGTATTGAGCTTTTGGGAGCTGCGCCTGTTCCGCCGTCGTAGCCGGAAATAAGTACCACTCCCGCACCTGCCTTGGCAACGCCTGCGGCGATCGTGCCGACGCCCGCCTCGGATACCAGCTTTACCGATATCCGCGCGTTACGGTTGGCGTTTTTCAGATCGTATATGAGCTGGGCTAAGTCTTCAATTGAATATATATCATGGTGCGGAGGGGGAGATATCAGCGAAACGCCCGGAGTTGAATAACGTGTTTTGGCTATCCACGGATATACCTTTTTCCCGGGCAGATGTCCGCCCTCTCCGGGCTTTGCCCCCTGCGCCATTTTGATCTGAATTTCGGAGGCGCTGCAAAGATATGCGCTGGTAACGCCGAATCTGCCCGACGCCACCTGCTTGATGGCGCTGTTCTTTTCCGTGCCGAACCGGGCAGGGTCTTCGCCTCCCTCTCCGGAGTTGGATTTGCCGCCAAGACGGTTCATGGCTATCGCCATGCAGGTGTGAGCCTCCTCGGAGATAGAGCCGTAGGACATCGCCCCGGTCTTGAAGCGTTTTACTATCTCGCTTGCGGGTTCAACCTCCTCAAGCGGCACGCCTCCGTTCTCGTCCCAGACGAATTCCAGAAGGCCGCGCAGGGTGTGCGGCTTGCGTTCGTCGTCCACCATTGCGGTGTATTCCTTGAATTTTTCGTAAGAGCCGCTATGCGTCGCCTCGCGCAGCGCTACGATGGTCTTGGGATTGTAAAGATGATCCTCGGCGTTCTTGCCTGAGCGCAGCTTGTGGATACCAACGCTCTCAAGCGTCTCGTCCACGCCAAGACCCAGCGGATCAAACGCCTGATCGTGACGGAACTCCACGCCCTCGCCGATCTCCTCAAGACCTATGCCCTCAACGGGGCTGATGGTATTTGTAAAGTATTTGTCAATTACATCACGGCAGATGCCCACAGCCTCGAATATCTGCGCGGACTGATACGACTGCAAGGTTGAAACGCCCATTTTTGAGGCGATCTTGACGATCCCGCGGAGGATCGCATTGTTGTAATCCGCGATAGCGGTGTGATAGTCCTTGTCAAGCCTGCCGCCGTCGATAAGAGCCGCAATGCTCTCCTGCGCCAGATATGGGTTTATGGCTCTTGCGCCGTAGCCGAGCAGGGTCGCAAAGTGATGCACATCCCTCGGCTCCGCGCTTTCAAGTATGATCGACACGGCAGTGCGCTTTTTGGTGCGTATCAGATACTGCTCCATTGCCGAGACCGCGAGCAGCGAGGGGATCGCCACATGGTTTTCATCCACGCCGCGGTCGGAGAGAATGATAATATTTGCGCCTTTTTTGTAGGCGCGGTCACATTCGACAAACAGCCGGTCAAGCGCCTTTTCAAGCGAGGTGTTTTTATAGTACAGCAGCGAGACGGTCTGCACCCCGAAGCCCGGCTTGTTCATATTACGTATCTTCATAAGATCCACCGAGGTAAGGATGGGGTTGTGGATCTGAAGCACGGCGCAGTTTTCCGGCTTTTCGCAAAGCAGATTACCGTCCGAGCCTACATACACGGTGGTGTCCGTCACTACCTTTTCGCGCAGTGCGTCGATAGGAGGGTTTGTGACCTGCGCAAAAAGCTGCTTGAAGTAATTGAAGAGAGGCTGGTGCTTTTCGGAAAGCACGGCAAGCGGAATGTCGCAGCCCATTGAGGCTGTCGCTTCGATGCCGTTTTTCGCCATCGGCAGTATCGCCTCGTTCATATCCTCATACGTGTATCCGAATACCTTATAAAGCCGGTTGCGCTCCTCCTCGGAATAATGCGGGATCTTTTTGTTCGGTATCGGCAGCTCGGCAAGCGTAACAAGGTTGCTGTCCAGCCACTCGCCGTAAGGCTGACGCCCGGCGTAGTACTCCTTGCACTCCTCGTCGGATATCACTGCCTTGCGCACGGTGTCCACAAGCAGCATCTTCCCGGGGCGGAGGCGATCCTTGCAGACGATATCCCCGGCGGGAATATCCAGAACTCCCACCTCTGACGAAAGTATCAGCTTTCTGTCCTTGGTAATATAATATCTCGCCGGGCGCAGACCGTTGCGGTCCAGAACAGCACCCATTATGTCGCCGTCCGAGAAAAGAATGGCAGCCGGACCGTCCCACGGCTCCATCATAGTGGAATAATAGCGGTACATATCCCGCTTGGCGCGGCTCATGTTCGGGTCGTTCTCCCACGGCTCGGGAATGGTTATCATGACTGCCAGCGGCAGCGGAATGCCGTTCATAGTGAGAAATTCCAGCGTGTTGTCAAGCATTGCGGAATCCGATCCGGAAGCGTTTATGACCGGAAGGACCTTTACCATGTCCTCCTTCATGCAGACCGATTCCATCGTCTCCTCGCGCGCAAGCATACGGTCGGCGTTGCCCCGGATGGTGTTGATCTCACCGTTATGCAGTATAAGGCGGTTGGGATGCGCCCGCTCCCAGCTTGGCATGGTGTTGGTGGAAAAGCGGGAATGAACCATGGCGATGGCACTTTCGTAGGACGGATCCTGAAGGTCGGGATAAAAGCGGCGGAGCTGACCCACAAGGAACATTCCCTTGTAGACGATGGTCCTTGAGGAGAGGGAGCAGACATAGGTATTTTCGCTGCTCTGCTCAAAAACACGACGTATCACATACAGCTTTCGGTCAAAATCCAGCCCGCGGGCAATGCCTTCGGGGCGCTCAAGGAAGCACTGCGCGATATAGGGCATCGAGCTTCTCGCCTTTTCTCCGAGAATATCCGGGTTTGTGGGAACGTCGCGCCACGCAATAAAGCGGACTCCCTCCTTGGCGCAGATGACCTCAAACATTTTTTCCGCCTGGCGGCGGCTGCGCGGATCCTGAGGGAAGAAAAACATACCGACGCCGTAGTCACGCGCCTCTCCGATATCCAGTCCGAGACTGCCGAAAAAAGAGTGAGATATCTGCAAAAGAATACCCACACCGTCCCCCGTCTCGCCGGAGGCGTCCTTTCCCGCCCGGTGCTCCAGTCTTTCAACTATGGACAGCGCGTCGTTTACAATTGAATGCGACGCCACGCCGTCAATACTCACCACCGCGCCGATACCGCAGGCGTCATGCTCGTATGCCTCCTGATATAAGGTCTTCTGATCCGTTTCGTTCATTCTGATATTTCCTTTCTCTCTTTTGTGCCGTCCGCGACGCTGCGAGGGTGTGGCACACAAGCCTTGCGCGGCGCAGCTCCGACATCTTCAGAGCTTCAGTGCCATAAGGCAGTTTTGCACGGGGTCCGCCGCATGGCTCTCACCTTCCCATGCTCGCTGCGGGACAGGACCCCGTGTTGTTATTAATTATTTATTTTCCGGTTTATTCTACATCCTGCAAAGCGTCATAGCCTTCTTCGCCGGTTCTGACCTTTACAACATTTTCAACATTGTAAACAAATATCTTGCCGTCGCCGATGTGTCCGGTGTAAAGCACCTTTTTGGCAGTCTCGATTACAGCGGAGACCGGCACCTTGCTTACAACGATATCGACCTGGATCTTCGGCAGAAGCGTCGCTTCAATGGCAACTCCGCGGTAGAACTCCGGTCTGCCCTTCTGCGCGCCGCAGCCCATGACGTGGGAAACCGTCATTCCGGTGATGCCTATCGACATCATGGCGGTCTTGAGAGCCTCAAGTCGGGATTCCTTGCAGATGATCTCGACCTTTGTCAGCTTTCTGCCGCCGGCAGGAGCTTCAAACGTGGGCATCGCCTTGACCTCCACCGCCTCTGCAACGGGTACGTCGCCGCTTACGGCAACGGGCAGCTCGTCGTCGGACGGAACGGTTTCCGGAGCGAATATCATTCCGCCGTATGCGCTCGGCAGACCGTGCTCGGTCGGGTCAAGACCGACTATCTCCTCCTCGCGGCTGACTCTCAGTCCGAATATCTTCTTTATGGCAAGGAAGGTAAGGGTGATCGTCACGGCAGTGAACGCCGCAGTTGCCAGCACACCAAGCAGCTGAGTACCGAGCAGCTTGAAGCCGCCGCCGTAGAACAGACCCTCGCCGACTATCTGGTTTGCACCGAAGCTTACACCGTCGCCGTAGCCTCTTGCAAAGGCAGGTGCGGTCTCGGTCGCAAACAGACCGACAGCGATCGTTCCCCAGATACCGTTCATGCAGTGTACAGCAACAGCGCCTACGGGGTCGTCAACATGCAGCTTGTAGTCCAGCAGCCATACACCGAACACGACCAGAAGTCCCGCAACAGCGCCTATCACGATCGAGCCGAGGGCGTCGACCACGTCGCAACCGGCAGTGATGGCAACAAGTCCCGCAAGGGAAGCGTTAAGACACATTGAAACATCGGGCTTGCCGTACTTTATCCATGTAAAGATCATGCAGACCACCGTGGCAACGGCGGGAGCTATCGTTGTTGTCACAAATACCGAGCCAAGCTCCTCGACCGTGGTGGCAGCCGCACCGTTGAAGCCGTACCAGCCAAGCCAGAGAATGAACACACCAAGGCATCCGATTGTGATGTTGTGTCCCGGAATGGCGTTGACCTTGACCACCTTGCCGTCCTTTTTGGTGAATTTACCGATACGCGGACCGAGCATCGCCGCACCGATGAGTGCGCAGATGCCGCCGACCATGTGAATGCAGTTGGAACCGGCAAAATCATGGAAGCCGAGGCTTGCAAGCCAGCCGCCGCCCCAGGTCCAGTGAGCCTCGATGGGGTATATGACCGCCGAGATCACAGCCGAGTAAACACAGTAGGAAAGGAATTTTGTCCTTTCCGCCATGGCGCCCGAAACGATGGTCGCGGTGGTGGCGCAGAACACAAGGTTGAATACGAAGTTTGACCAGTCAAAGTTTGCGTAATCCGTGAAAATATCAAATCCCGGCTTGCCGATGATACCCACAAGATCCTCGCCGAGAAGCAGTCCGAAGCCTATGAGGATAAAGACCACGGTTCCGATGCAGAAATCCATCAGGTTCTTCATAAGGATGTTTCCGGCGTTTTTGGCGCGGGTAAAGCCCGTCTCGACCATTGCAAATCCGGCTTGCATCCAGAACACCAGTGCAGCACCTATCAAAAACCAGACGCTGAAAACCTCTCCGTTAACAGCAGATAATACTTCTTCCAAGCTCATAATAATGAGACCTCCGAAAGTTAAGTGTAACTCGGCGCCTCAGCGAACGCCGAACAAAAGATCGCCGTAGGACGGGTACGGCCACGCCTCAGAGGAGGAAACGGTCTCCATTTCGTCCACCGAAATGCGCAGGGCGCGCATATCTTCAAGAACCGTTGTTTTATAAACGTCGGCAAGCTCTGCCATGTCGGTCACAGCCTTTGCGGCAAGCAGATCGTCCTCGAGCTTCTTGACGTTTCTGTATGTTTCGCCGATAAGTGCGCACAGGCTCTTTACCGTATCCTTTTCATACGATACGTCCGCATCCCCAAGCAGCGCGGTCTTTTCCGCGGCGGCGCGGGAGAGTCCGGAGGAATATGTGCTCATGGCGGGCAGAATGTCCTTGCGCACCATGTCAAGCATGGTCAGCGCCTCTATGTTGATGACCTTGCAGTAGTTTTCAAGCCGCACTTCGTGTCTTGCGCTCAGCTCGGCAAGGGTAAATACCTTGTGCGAGGTGAACAGCTTCACGTTCTTTTCGTCCATCATGTGCGCCAGCGCGTCGGGGGTGGACTTAAGGTTGTAAAGTCCGCGTTTTTCCGCTTCCTTTACCCAGGACTCGTCATAACCGTCGCCGTTGAAAATTATCCGCTTATGGGATGCAATGGTCTCCTTGATAAGGTCGTGCAGTGTGCGCTCGAAATCCGCGGTGTTCTCCAGCTTGTCGGCAAACTGGCAAAGCTCTTCCGCAACGACGGTGTTGAGCACCGTGTTGGCGCAGGAGATGGAAGCGGACGAACCGAGCATACGGAATTCAAACTTGTTGCCGGTAAAGGCAAAGGGGCTGGTACGGTTGCGGTCGGTGGTGTCACGCGGGAATTTCGGCAGCGTGTGCACGCCGATGCGCATCAGATCCTTCTGCTTCGGGTCATACTTTTCGTCCTTTTCGATAGCCTCAAGGATCTCGGAAAGATCGCTGCCGAGGAACATCGAAACGATAGCGGGCGGCGCTTCGTTAGCGCCCAGACGGTGGTCGTTTCCGGCGGAAGCGACCGATATCCGGAGCAGATCCTGATATTCATCCACGCCCTTGATAACCGCGCAAAGGAAAAGCAGGAACTGCGCGTTTTCGTAAGGCGTCTCGCCCGGCTCAAGCAGGTTCGCGCCGGTATCGGTGGAGATAGACCAGTTGTTGTGTTTTCCGCTTCCGTTTACCCCGGCAAAGGGCTTTTCGTGAAGCAGACAGACCAAGCCGTGCTTTTTGGCGACCTTCTGCATTATCTCCATCGTAAGCTGGTTGTGGTCGGCGGCAATGTTGGTGGTGGTGAAGATAGGAGCCATCTCATGCTGTGCGGGAGCGACCTCGTTGTGTTCGGTCTTTGCCAGAACACCCAGCTTCCAAAGCTCTTGGTTCAGATCCTTCATGAACGCCGACACGCGGGGCTTTATCGCACCGAAGTAGTGGTCGTCCAGCTCCTGTCCCTTGGGAGCGCGTGCGCCGAACAGCGTTCTGCCGGTGTAGATAAGGTCCTTGCGCTTGTCGTACATATCCTTGTCAACAAGGAAATATTCCTGTTCGGGACCTACCGTGGTCTTTACCGACTTGACGCTGTCGTTGCCGAACAGCTTCAGAACGCGCAGCGCCTGACGGTTGATAGCCTCCATCGAGCGAAGCAGCGCAGTTTTCTGGTCAAGCGCCTCGCCGCCGTAGGAGCAGAAGACGGTCGGAATGCAAAGCACTCCGTCCTTGATAAAGGCATAGGAGGTTGCGTCCCACGCGGTGTAGCCTCTCGCCTCAAAGGTGGCGCGAAGTCCGCCGGAGGGGAAGGAGGAGGCGTCAGGCTCGCCCTGGATAAGCTCCTTGCCGGAAAATTCCATAATGACCTTGCCGCCGGCTTTGGGTGAAATAAAGCTGTCGTGCTTTTCGGCGGTAATGCCCGTCATGGGCTGGAACCAATGGGTAAAATGTGTAGCGCCTTTTTCGATCGCCCAATCCTTCATGGCGTTTGCAACCACGGTTGCGACCGAAAGGTCAAGGTGCTTGCCGCTTTTCATGGTGTTCTGCAGTGCGCGGTAGGTCTCCTTGGGCAGCCGCGCCTCCATCGTTCTGTCGTCAAAAACCATGGATCCGAAAATTTCAGTTACTTCTGACATTGTTTTTTCTCCTTTTGATTAAAAGTAATAAAAACAGCGGCAAGGGTTCCGAAGAACGGCAGTATCGGTTTGCTGCCCTGACGACGCCCTTGTCGCAGATATTCCACTAAAACAAAAAGCCACAGACAAATTCCCTTTGTCTGCGGCGTCCTTGTCGCTTTACGTGACGTATTATAGCACAAAGGAGCGCGCCTGTCAATAGCTTTTTGCAAAAAAGTTGTCCAGAACTTGCAAAAATTTTTCCACAGACCGCATTTTTTCGCCCGCAAGGGCATCTTTTTGCTAATAACGACAAATTTCCCGTCACATTTTGGGGATCCTCGCAGTGAGAATGAATTCCTATGCGAGAAAAATTTCAATTCCCGACCGTATTTCAGATGTTGTAGGGCGGGCTTTTCTCCCGTCGTTTCGTTATCCGGAATCAAAATGTCATGATGCGGTGCGGAGCGGACGAGCTGTTCTGGTAAATAATCAACATGAAAAAAGCAGGAAGTAGGGGCTGCCATTGGCAGTCCGCGGACGAGCGATGCTCGCCCCTACCTGAATCCATTCTTCATCTGATACAAGTGAAGATATCATTAGACTTCAGTTGGGAAAACTGCACTTAAGCATTTGCGGTGCGGAGCTATAGCGCAATTGCATTTTATTTATCTGACATTCCCGTAGGGCGTGAAATATTAATCAAACCTGTCTCCGGCGGCAGGTTTTCTTCCGGGGAGGGACTTGACAAGTCACGCCGTATATCGTATAATTTCGGTGTAAAATGAGGATGTCGCCGACGGGAGGCTCTGTCAGCGAAATTCTTTTCTTTTTTCAAAAGGGGATCACACATGGTATACACCAAAGAGGAAGTATTTGATTTTATCAAAGAGGAAGACGTCAGCTTTATCAGGCTTGCCTTCTGCGATATAAACGGCAGACAGAAGAACATCTCCATCATGCCGGCTGAGCTTGACCGCGCGTTTGAGGAGGGAATTGCCTTTGACGCATCGGCAATCTGCGGCTTCGGCGATGAACAGAACTCGGATCTGTTGCTGTTGCCTGATCCCTCTACCCTGAATATACTGCCCTGGCGCCCCTCGCACGGCAAGGTCGTGCGTATGTTCTGCGACATAAAGCGACCTGACGGCACTCCGTTTGAAAAGGATTCACGCACCATTCTGCGCCGCGCCGTGGAAACAGCCCGCAAAAAAGGGGTGAGGGTACGGTTCGGCTCGGAATATGAATTTTACCTTTTCATGACCGACGGAAACGGTGAACCGACAAAAATCCCCCTCGACCGCGCCGGATATATGGACGTTGCCCCCGAGGACAAGGGCGAAAACGTCCGGCGTGAGATCTGCCTGACGCTTACCGACATGGGAATTCAGCCCGAAGGCTCGCACCACGAGCAGGGTCCCGGTCAGAATGAAATAGATTTCCGTTACAGCGACGCAATGACGGCTGCCGACAACGCAATGAACTTTATTTCGGTAGTCAAGGCAGCCGCCCAGCACAACGGTCTTTATGCGGACTTCTCCCCAAAGCCGCTTGAGGGTGAAAGCGGAAACGGACTCCATATAAATATCTCGCTTGAAAGCGACGGAGGCATCGACCGCACCCCCGCGTTTATGGCGGGCATCATGACGCATATACGCGAGCTCACCGCGTTTCTCAACCCCACCGAGGACTCATATAAAAGGCTTGGTGAAAAGAAAGCGCCGGGATATATCACATGGTCGCCCCAAAACCGATCTCAGCTTATCCGCATACCCGCCGCAAAGGGCAAATACCGCCGCATCGAGCTTCGCTCGCCCGACCCTATGGCAAATCCGTACATTGCCTATGCCCTCCTGATATACGCGGGTCTTGACGGGATCGAAAAGGGCATGACCCCGCCCCCCGCAACAGATGTTAACCTATATACCGCCGACCGCAGCGTGACGGACGGTCTTGAAAAGCTTCCCGGAAGCCTTGCCGAGGCGCGCGCGGAGGCCCGGAACAGCGAACTGGTAAAAAAGATACTCCCAGACGTTTTCGGCGAGTGAGGGGTAGACTGCAATGACAGCATCCAAACCGGTACACCGCGTATTGGTCGTCTCCGACACAAGGCAGGCATATGAATATATCGCCGGGCTTCTGCCGCCGAAGGAATTTGACCCGATCTCCTATGCGTCAACGGTGGGGGAGGCGAAGCGGCTTCTGCTTGATGCCGATTATGATATTCTGGTAATAAACACCCCACTTTCTGATGAATTCGGCGTGGATTTCGCACTGGATGCCTCAGAAAGAGGCAGCTGCATTCTGCTCCTATGCAAAAACGACGTGTATGAGCAGATAGCATATAAGGTGGAGGACAGCGGGGTACTCACGCTGCCGCGCCCCGCGTCAAGGCAGATGCTCTATACCGCGCTGCGGCTGCTTTGCGCGGTATCCGCAAA
>ULVD01094211.1_pt1 | contig 25915 bp, 20 predicted proteins | sample 1959101 | NCBI WGS metagenome assembly ULVD01 (sample SAMEA4835777, study PRJEB28245) | human gut metagenome | biome: gut microbiome; material: fecal sample | place: Denmark | collected 2008
AGTCGGCAAGATAGCGCCGTGCGTGTTCGGAATATGCCATATTGACATCCGAAATGATGTCCACAATCCGCCGGTTTGTCTCCTCCGGCAGACACTCGTCTTTGCAACGGTTGCCCGCTTCCATGTGGAAAATCGGGATATGCAGGCGTTTTGCACCGATGACCGACAGGCAGGAGTTGGTATCGCCCAGAACCAGCACGGCGTCGGGCTTGATCTCTGCCATCAGCGTGTAGGATTTTGCGATGATGTTGCCGCAGGTCTCACCGAGATTGGAACCCACTGCGTCCAGATACACCTCCGGATCGGCAAGCTTTAAATCCTTGAAAAACACGCCGTTCAGGTTGTAGTCATAATTTTGTCCCGTGTGGGCAAGGATGGTGTCAAAATACTTACGGCATTTGGTGATTACCGCCGCCAACCGGATGATTTCAGGACGGGTCCCGACAATAATTAAAAGCTTTAACTTTCCGTTTTCCTGCCATTTAACATTTTCAAACATCTATTTTCCCGCCTTTGCAAGCTCCTCCTGAATATACTGAAGAGAGGCAATTTTTGCCTTGGTTTCTTCCACATTCAGAAGTTTGGTATTGTTGGAATTAAACTCCGTGAGGACATTGCGCTCTTCGTCGCCCTCCTTAAAATATTTATCGTAATTCAGCCCTCTGTTATCCGCCGGAACACGATAAAAATCGCCCATATCAATAGCTTTGGCGCATTCCTCATTGGTTAAAAGCGTCTCGTACATCTTTTCCCCGTGACGAATACCGATGACTTTAATATCCTCCTTCCTGCCGCCGAACAGTTCGCAGACCGCCTGTGCCTGCGTGCCGATGGTGCAGGCAGGGGCTTTCTGAATCAGCAGGTCGCCGTTCTCGCCATGCTCAAAGGCAAAGAGAACCAGGTCCACCGCCTCCTCCAAAGACATGATAAAGCGGGTCATGGTGGGGTCTGTAATCGTAATCGGGTTCCCCTGCCGGATCTGGTCGATCCAAAGAGGAATGACCGAGCCGCGGGAGCACATTACATTGCCGTAACGGGTACAGCAGATTTTGGTTTTGCCGGAATTGCGGGATTTTGCGATCGCAACCTTTTCTTCAATGGCTTTTGTGATACCCATAGCGTTTATGGGATACGCCGCCTTGTCGGTGGACAGGCAGATCACGCACTCCACGCCCGCTTCAATAGCGGCAGTCAGCACATTGTCGGTACCGATCACATTGGTGCGCACGGCTTCCATAGGGAAGAATTCGCAGGAAGGCACCTGCTTGAGTGCCGCCGCATGGAAAATGTAGTCCACCCCATGCATCGCTCCCCGGCAGGACTCCAAATCCCGCACATCGCCTATGTAAAATTTGATTTTGTCCGCCACCTCCGGCATTCTTGCCTGAAACTCGTGGCGCATATCGTCCTGCTTCTTCTCGTCTCTGCTGAACACCCGGATTTCCCCGATATCGGTACGCAAAAACCGATTGAGCACCGCATTCCCGAAGGAACCGGTACCGCCGGTGATCATCAAGGTTTTTCCTTTAAAAAGTGACATGTCCTACCTCCAGTATATCCGCTATTCTTCTGCATGCAAAGCCGTCCCCATATGGGTTACTTGCATGAGCCATTGCGTCATAAGCTTCCTTACTTTCAAGAAGCTCTTTGAAGTTTTTATAAATCACATCCTCATCCGTTCCGACGAGCTTCAGTGTTCCCGCCTTGATCCCCTCGGGGCGTTCGGTGGTATCCCGCAGGACAAGCACCGGCTTCCCAAGCGAGGGAGCTTCCTCCTGAATGCCGCCGCTGTCTGTTAAAATCATATAGCTACGGGCAAGGAAATTGTGAAAGTCCAGCACCTCAAGCGGTTCGATGATGTGGATACGGTCACAGCCGCCAAGCTCTTCCTCTGCCGCCTTGCGAACGACCGGATTCATATGAATCGGATAGATTGCTTTGACATCCGGGTGCTCATCCATAATTCGGCGAATAGCACGGAACATATGGTGCATCGGCGCTCCGAGATTTTCCCGGCGATGTGCCGTGATGATAATCAGCCGACTGCCGTCAGCCCATTCCAGTTCCGGATGCGTATAGTCGCTGCGAACAGTCGTTTTCAAGGCGTCAATAGCGGTGTTGCCGGTGACATAGATCGTATCCGGATTCTTTCCCTCTTTCAAAAGATTCTGTTTTGAAAGCTCCGTCGGGGCAAAATTGTACTGCGAAATAATGCCGACCGCCTGACGGTTAAACTCCTCCGGATAGGGAGAATAAATATTGTATGTACGAAGCCCGGCTTCCACATGACCCACCGGAATCTGCAAATAGAAGCAGGCAAGTGCGGTTACAAATGTTGTGGAGGTGTCACCATGAACCAACACAACATCGGGCTTCACTTCTTCAAGCACCGTTTTGATGCGGTTCAGAATATTCGTTGTAATATCAAACAGCGTCTGCTTGTCCTTCATGATCGAAAGATCATAGTCCGGTTCAACTTTGAATGCCTCCAGCACCTGATCCAGCATCTGACGGTGCTGACCGGTCACACAAACAACGGTGTTGATATTCTTTCTTGTTTTGAGCTCATTGACAAGCGGACACATCTTGATGGCTTCCGGTCGTGTGCCAAAGACAAGCATCACTGTTTTCATGTTTATGACCATGGCTTTCGCATAGCGAAAGCATCCTTTCTTGCGGAATTGGGGCTGGTTTTGCGGAGCAAAATCGCCATCGCTCCGATGGCGAAAGCCACAAAACGCGTTTGAAAGATTTATCTTTCAAACTTTCTCCTATCAGATATGGTAAACACCGGGCAGATTGCAGATATTGTGACAATCGAGGACGATCTTTCCCTTCAGCTTGTCCATATTCTCACGAATCTCGCTATGCTTGACCATGATGACTACAAAGTCCACATCGGCGAGGAATTTGTCAAAATCGTGATACTGATTTGCTACTGCGTCCTGCGTGATAAACGGATCATATACTTTCAGCGGTTCAGCAAGATGGCGTTCCTGACTCTCCAGCAGCTGCAATGTCGGAGACTCTCTCATATCGTCCACATTTTCCTTGTATGTAAGCCCGTAAAGTCCTACACGGGAGGTGTCGGTCATGCCGTTTTCTTTCATGATCTCGTAGATGCGGTTAAGAACAAAATCCGGCATGCCGTCATTGGTTTTCATGGACTCGTCGATCACCTTTGCAAGGCTGGGGTAATCTCCGACGAGGAACCAAGGGTCAACGCTGATACAGTGACCGCCCACACCGGGACCGGGCTGGAGAATATTCACACGCGGGTGCATATTGCAAATCCTGATGATTTCGTACACATCCATGTTGTCGTGGCGGCAGATCTTCGCAAGCTCGTTGGCAAAGGCGATATTGACTGCACGGAAGGTGTTCTCCACGACCTTTGTCATCTCCGCCGTGCGAATATCGGTGACAACGATCTCTCCCTGACAGAACGACGCATAATACTGCTTGATCTTTTCGCCGATCGCACGATCATCCGCACCGATAGTACGGTTGTTGTGCAACAGCTCATAGACCATATTTCCGGGAATAATGCGCTCGGGAGCGTGTACAAGGTTGATATCCTTTCCAATCGTAAAGCCGTTCGCTTCGATGACGGGGCGGACATATTTGTCGATGGTTCCGGGGGAAACCGTGGATTCGATCACAACCGTTGCGCCTTTGGGGCAGACCTCCATCACATTTTTGACGGCAGCTACCACATAGCAGGCATCAACCTTTTTTGAGAATTTGTCGTAGGGTGTGGGGACAGAGACGATATAGGTATCCGTCACCTGATATTCGGTGGTGAACTTGATTCCGGCTTTCAAAGCGTCGGCAAACAATTCGTCAAGTCCTTTTTCCTTGAAGGTTGTTTTCCCCGCATTCAGCGTTGCAACGAGCTCCTTGTTGTAGTCCGTGCCGACAACCTCCACCCCGTGAGACGCCATCATCAGCGCTGTGGGAAGTCCGATGTAACCTAAACCAATTACATTAATCATTGTTTTTCCTCCAAATGCTTCTTATCGCTCATTGTTTTTCTTTATATTCTCCAGCGCTTCTGCGAAAGCGTCAAAAGATTTTGCTTCTGCATTTATTTGTTTTAAAATAAACGCACGATAATCCCCGTCTATCAATTCATCCGCCGTTTTCTTGATTCTGTCGAGATTTTCGCTTCGGTAATCCGTCTCGAAATACCAGTCTGACAACCCGCATCGCCGCAACACATCAAGCGTTTTCGGCGTGTGTGCTTTCGCAAAATCGGTTTTCAGAGCAATGCAGATTAAGGGGGTCCCGTTTCTCAGAGAAAGCATCGTACCGTGAAAAAAGGTGGTAAATGTTACTTTAAAGTATCGGAACGCATACGCCCATTCAAACGGTGAAATATCATAGAGATTTACATCCGCACCCTTAATATAATTGTACAGCGCAACGATCTGATACCTGTCTCCATACATATTTTTAATCATGGAGAACATGGCGTTGTCGCCCATCATGCCGATTGCAGGGCGGTTAAAATCAAATCCCCGAGCGGCCAGCTTCTTTTCAAAGTCGGCTCTGCTCACCGGCAAGCTTTCAACATCGAGAAGCGCCGTCGGGTCACAGGTGTGGACCGGAATAGCCGTACTGCCGCTCCACCGGACCATTTCTTCGGTTGCGGCATCCCGCACACCGATAAAATCAAAACCGTCAAAAACACCTGCAATGCTCTTTCGTGTGTCCTCTGCACATTTCAAAAAATCCATTCCGTAACAACTCGCCGCATAGCTCAGCTTGTGTGCCGTGACATGGCTGTCGGGAAAATACGGGTTCGGATAGCCGCGCAAATGAAAATTCCAGACCGCATCGCTTCCTACGACAAGTGCATCGTAGTTGTCATTGATATACGCATACACTTCCTCGTAATTGCTGCTGACGATCTTTTTTTCGGATAGCGGCAGAGCGCCTGCCGCAGCGTCAAAGACAGCAGTCCGTTTCCGCATACGCTTAAGATACAGAGGGTCGCGAAGAAGCTGCAACAGTTTTCCCGCAAAGACTCTCGGCGTCGAATGCCGGAAATAAGCCGCCAGCGAATACGAATAATTATTTACTACAGACGGAGGCGTAAAATCCACAATCTCCACCGTGTCGGTTGGAAATCTTTTTTTTATTTCTGAAGAGAGCGCATAGGCCTGCATAAAAGCACCATTGTTGACGCTTCTGTGAAAGGTTAGAATTCCGATTTTCATTTTTTCTTTTTCCTCATCAGTGACGCTTTTTCGCTTTTATTTAATCCGAAGAGAAGCATTCCTGCTCCGTAAACGGCGATAAACACCGCCGCCTTTATGACGAAATACAGCCAGCCGGTCGGTACGATCAAGTAATTCAAAAGCAGACCTGCGGCACAGGCAACCGCAATACAGACTGTCGTCCTGTGCAGGATTTTCCAATACAGCTTGAACACATTGATTTTCAGCTTGACCTGATAGTAAATGTTCAGCGAAATGATGCTTCCGATAACCGTTGCAACAGCAGTGCCCGCAGCGGCTGCCCAATATCCCCAGATTCTCGTGCCTATGAGCGTCAGCAGCGCATTCAGCAACGCCGAATATGCCAGCGCAATCGTTCTGAAAACAAGAAGGTTTTTGGCTTTCAGAATTGCCAGACATACATTTACGATCAAGGGGAATGTGATCGGTATCATCAGGATCAGAGAAAGATAGTAGCAGTCCTCAAAGCCGGCGCCCAGCCAAAGCGCAAAGAACTCCTGCCCGAAGCAAATAAATCCGCCGAGCGCCGCGCCAAGGATTGCCCACTGGGCTCTGCCGAATTTTACGATGTACGCCTCCAACTCCTGTGTGGTTGCGCCGTCGTATATTTTTTTTGTTACGCTCGGCAGGACAACGCCTGAAATCGATGTTGCGCAGGTTTCGTACATATTGAACATTTGGATGGCAAAGGAGTAGACCGTGACCGAAGCCGTTCCGATGACAGCACCGATAACCATGTTGTCGATATTCCCGTTAAACTGAATGATAATCGACTGGATAAATAACAGCCCGGTATAGATAAAGGATTCTTTAAAGACTGCGCCGTCCCATTTGTACAGGACAATTCGGTGATGCAGTCCCTTTTTGATGTACAGGTATTCGGCAGTAATGGTGATAAGCTCGATCAACACCGAGATGCAGACGATTGCCAGACTGTTTCTGATGATCGGCAACACGATAAAGTATAAACCGATTTTTGTCAGCAAAGCCACAACCTTTAGGCTGTTCGAAAAAACAAATCGGTTGTATCCGGTGATGATTCCGAAAAACACATTTTCGAACAGATGCAACATCACATACAGAATCAGTATGACGAAGATCTGCTTTGCTCTGTGAAGCTCCGCATCGGAAAAGGATGCACCGTACATCGGCTCCAACATAAAATAGAGGACAACGCCGACAACGCCCATAAGCAGAGAGAGCACAAGGGCTTGAAGCATACACATGGCAGAAAAATTGTAGCCGCTTTTGTCATCCTTCAGCGCACGGTATTTTGCGAGATACCGCTGAAGCGTTCCGCTGAGACCGAATTCCAGAACCGATACGGATGCCGTCATGGAAGCTATCGTTTTATACACCCCATATTCGCTGTTTCCGATCGTACCCAGTACATACGGCGCAATAACCAACCCGTAAAATGAGTTGAGGAAAATCAGCAGATAGGACAGCAAGGCACCGATCTTTACTTCATTTTTTCTCATATACGATTCTCCCTCTGTGTTTTTACGAAAGTTTATGCGGGGTCAGCTTTCGTCGCACAGGGTACGCTCAAACCCGATGAGCTTGGAAAACTCGTTTTCCCAGTTTACTTCTTCCGACATACGCAGGGCACCTGCGGCACAGGAATCGTAGAGATCCCGGTCGGTATACAGCTTTTTAACGGCGTTCGCAAAGCACGCCGGCGTGTTTTCTTCCAAAATGATGCCGACACCGTATTTTTCGTTCAGATACCGATGCTCCGGGATGTCAGACATGATGATGGGCAGACCGGCTGCCGCATATTCGAAGAGCTTATTTGAAACAGACAGCTTAAAATTCAGACAAATCGGCTCCGTAATCGCAACTCCTACCATGGAACCAGCCGCAAGCGGTATCAGCTCTTCGACTTTCACCTTTGGATAAAAAACCACATTCGTCGCATCCAAATCCTCTGCGCGCTTGTGCAACTGATTCTCAATGCTGCCAAAGCCACGCAACGCCAATTTGATTTCCGGATACTCTTTCAGCAACGGCGCCGCCTCCACCATCAGATCATATCCTCTTCCTGCGTAAAAGCCGCCGTGATTCAATACCTCAAATCCCGCATTTTTGGCAACCGGTTGCGATACATTTTCGCTTGCAAGCGCACAATTCGTTATAACCATGGGCTTTTGAATATGGTATTCCTGGGCAAAATAGTCCGCTGCCGCATGGCTCACCGATACCATTAAGTCCACCTTGTGTACCAATCGCTTCTCCATGGCTTGATAATAGACTTTGAGAAAACGGTTTTTCTTTCCGGTATAATTGTCTGTATTGATTTCGTGAGAATCATAAACCAGCTTGCATTTCAACTTTCTGCTGGCTGCATACGCCGGGATCAACGCATTGAGGTCATTGGCATGAATAACATCCGGGGCGCAAGAAAGAATCGCTTCTTTGACAACTTGATTCTTCTTTCTTTCCCGTATCACTTTCCTGATGATTCCCTTTTGCTTTCCGTCGTATTTGTTATCAATCGATACAATGCTTGCGGGACACGGAATCCTCTTGACCTGCTCCTCGTCAAACCGATTGCAGCGATAGCCAACACAACGAACCTCCACACCCTGATTTTTGTATTCGATGATCTGTTTTCTGACTCTGGGATCGTACCAGATGGAATTCAACACAACATCACAAACCTTCATGGGAACCCCCCTCAATCAATTCGTCTACATGGGCGAACATTGCGGCATGTCTTTTAATCCACATTTCGTCCTTATCCCACCATTTCAGCTCAAGCAACGCAGCAATTTGCTCATCTGTGAAGCGCTTGCGTATCGGTTTTGCAGGGACACCTCCCACGATGGTATAGGGCTCAACATCCTTCGTGACCACGGCACCTGCGGCGATAATTGCCCCATCACCAATCGAAACGCCGGACAAAATGGTGACACGAGCGCCGATCCAAACATCATTTCCGATGATGGTTTTTGGAGATGACTCATCAAATAATTTCTCGGAAACATAGGTTGTTCCGCATTGGCAATCATCAGAAAAAAACACAGGAGATGTACTCGCCCAATCGACGGTTGGGTGGCGCCCGCTGATGGTGCATACCTCCGAAGCAATCGAACAATATCGGCCGATGTCAGAATTGATTTTACAATTCTCGCCCATATAACTGCACCGTCCGAGGCTGCCTGTGAACGAGGAATTGCGGCCAATCCTATTGTGACCCTCAAATGTAGTGGAAAATCCGCCGATTTCAACTCCTTTGGCCCATTGAACCCCGATTTTATGATATTTTTTTCGATAATATGCCGATTTCAGCATTCTTTTTATTCTTTGAAGCATAGTTCTCCTAACTGATTGCTCTCTTTAACACATCTTGAATTACATGAATTTAACATTAAACCGATCAGTAGCCAAAAACCCGGTTCGTTCAAAAGATAACTTCCCGAGAACATCAGCCTCATAAATCCGCTTGCAATCAGGGCATACATAACAACACTGGCAAACGGATCCTTCCTGACGGCAATGGCACTTTTCACCATGTGATAGCACAACCATGCTATAATCAGGCCTCCAATCAAAATTCCGTACTCTAAAAGAAGCTCCAGAAACAGGTTGTGCGCATAACTGCCGTTTGCCACAATGCGGTCATAATAGAGTCCCTTGGGCAAAATACCAATGTTGCCTATAATCGTTTGTTGAATAGCAGAGCGTCCACTGTCATCGAAAAAAGACTGATCTGAAAGCATCGTCAATGTTCTGCTGTCAACCCCTATCGAATTAAACAGTCTGATCAGTGCAGTCAGAATCTCATTCCAATAGATATTGATTAAAACAATCGAAGGAACTATCACTAAGGCGAAAACCACCTTACGATTTCGGGAAATACGACCCGCAAAAAGAATATACAAAAGGATTGCGCTCAAATAACAGATGAGCGCACCGCGGCACCCGGCAATGAATATCAAACCGGCCCCGATCACCATTCCGATCAGTCTTTTAAAACGGAAATCCGAAATGCATCTCAAAGAAAGGTACGCTGTTGGAAACAGCAGGTTGTAAGAGAAGACCATATACTGCGGCGATGTGTCCCTTTGCAGCGCAACAATGTATTGCACCAGCGCCAATACAATCGTTGCAAGAGCGAATTTGTCCAAATAAGAACAGAGCAGATCCATATTTTTTAAGTATTGCGCCAAATACAGTCCCAAAAATCCGTAAAACAGGAACAAATACATCGGATTCCCAACGATGTCGCCAAAAGAAGTCCAGACATACGACGATATCTGGTTCAAAGCAACGGACAATATAAAGGAAACAATCATAAAAACCGTGATTACCAATGTACTTAACGAAATCTTATGACTATTTCTGAATAACGCATACAGCATGACCAGAGCATATATGACATATAGGACATATGTACCCAACTTAAACTGGCTGCCGAAAAATAACTTGATTATACTTCCAATCGCAGGATTTAACGAAGGAAAACAGAGAAAAAGACCTATCGCTATACAAATCCACTTCTGTCTTTTATCTTCCACCGGCTCTCCTCCGTTCTCTGTATAGCTTTTCATCGTTTGCTCCGTTCCAGATTATAAAATGGATGTTGTGTCCTGCTCAGTCATCAATATGTTTGATAAACGCAAGTACTCTTTCTGCCTGCTTGAATGCCGTCTTGTTCTCGTATATGTAAGTCCTTGCGCGTCGCCCCATATCCAGGCGAACCTCATCCGAATATCCCATAATTGTTTCGAGTGCAGATTTGATTTCGGCAACATCATTCCCGGAAATGGAATAACAGTAGTCAAAGTACGCCTTGGGAATTCCCGGCAAACGAGTGGTAAGCAATGGTGTTCCGGATGCCATATACTCAATGGTTTTTGAGGGAAAAGAATAGGCTGTAAAATCATCCTTTGGATTCCTGACATTCACCAGCAATGCAGCTTCTCTCTCTTTTTCCAGAATCTCCGCTCTGCTGACCCGACCTTTGTATTGAATTCGGGTATCCGTTTGAATCATTTTTTCCAATTCAGGCACGAAATCCCCCGCGCCATAAATATGCAACTGCGCATGGAGATCCGTTTGCCGAAAGGCCTCCACAAGCTCGGCAATTCCATATCTCTTGCTCAGCGTACCTGCGTACAGGATTACCGGCATGCCTTCCCTTTCCGAGGTCTTGGTCGGGTTCACAAACAGGCTCTCATCTGCCAAGCCCTCCACAACAGTATAAGGCTTTTCAGAGGAAATTCTGTTTTTCATTTCTTCAGTCAGATAGATGAATCCGTCAAACTCGGATTGAATTTTCTTGACCGAACGATAATAGAACCTGGCGCCAATTCCCTGTAGTCCCCGCTTTGTAGCATACATATGTTCCGGCAGATCCGGAACGAAGGCCACAGTTTTACACCGATATTTCCTGCCAAACCGAAGGATATTCCCGGCAATAGGCGCATAGATCGAATAGGTCAGAATACAAACATCCTCCGGGTTCTCCTGCTTTTTCAGCCAAGACTTGATCATTTTTTTAGATGAATGTGCTTGACTGAGCATTTTCAGAACCGGCAAATTGATGGTTGGAATCCATGTGACCGAGAACCCGCATTCCAGTGTTTGCTTCTTTTTCTTCCAACGCAATAGTTTACTGCCCGGAAAAGAAGCAATCATTGGAAATGCAAAGCACTCAACATCGGTCATTCCGTTTGCTCTCACGCCGTTTAGAAAAGCAGTCTCAAATGTCTGCGGTGCAACTGACGGTTTAACCTTGGATTCTTTGACAATTTGTTCATATTCTCGGCTTTCGGTGGCCGTCCCGATATAAAGTAATTTCATTATTGTACTCCTGCCAGCATTTTGCGATACTGTGCAGCAAGATCAGCTAATTTCAATCTTTTCGAGATATATTCCCCCGCACCGTCACACCATTCTTTGAATTCCGCATTATCCATGTCCACAAAATCATTGATCGCCTCCGTGAACTTCTCCGTCTGAGCAAGCGGAATATCATAACCGGCATGGTGTTGTTCCAACTCATGCCAGGGCGTGTTTGTGCTGATAATAACCGGCCGATGTTGCATCAGCATCTCAACAATAGCCTGTCCAAAATTCTCACTCTGCGTCGGCAGTAAAAGGGTATGATGACCGGAAATAATCTGAGGTATGCGGTCATGCGAAGCATTTCCCTCAAAGCGAACCTGAATATTATCCGGTAAGGTGCTTGCAATCTCACGGCACTGATCATAATACTCCGGAACCTCACAGGAACCGTAAATATGTAAGGCGACATTTCCGTGAACATTTCGCAATATATTCAGCGCAACATCCAAATTCTTGATTGGATGTATTCTTCCTATAAATGCAATCTCAAGCTGCCCCGCCGACTTCTCAATGTATTCGGAAACAGGCTCAGAAGCAGTAGGCAAATTCTGCACATTGTGAATCCTTACACGAGGAAAATATTTCCTCACTTCGTTGCATTCATCATCCGAAGTTGCGTGAATCTCAATATTACGAAATAATCCAAAGCATTTCAAAAAATTCAAATAAAGCTTTTTTCGAAAATGCCTCATGCTGAACGCAGAGGGCATTAACTCCCCCCTGGGAGCAAGAATCGTTCTGATTTTTTTCCTTTTTGCAATTCTCAAAGCAGGCACACAGTATTGCCAACTAAACAAACTGCTGATGTATATCACATCAGGGTTAATCCTTTGAATTATTTCAGAAAAGGCTCCCATCTTATTACTTTTCAAGTAGTATACATCACAGCCGAACAGTGTATTTTTTCCTTCCTGTACCCCTGTGTACTTCGATCCGTCGGAATCATACCCAATTGTTACCACAGAAACATCCATAAATTCGGAAGCCACTTTGGCCATATTCGTCATACTGACGGTAGGCCCGCCTCTTTTTTGTGATGGATAAAAGCAATGTGTGAGCAATAACAGCCTCATTTATGAACCTCCGATCGCATCAAAATACCTTCCGAGCCTATAATCAAACTCAATCGGTTTGATGGGGCGAATTCCTCCGCCGGAATGGAATGTAAGTTCAGAGAAATAAATACCTTGTTTTGCAATATAAAAGTCCACTCTGACAAAGTCGAACGGTTCGGCAAGCTTTTCCGCCATATTGATGATCTCATCAATATTTGAGGGCAAACAAGCGCTATCCACCTTTGCATATTGATCCTTGAGCTCCAAGCGTCCATCCGATAAATCAAATATGTTGAAATGTTGTTTTCCGTTTTCAAAATATGTAACCGAATAGAATTTTGCGCATCCGTCAAAACAAAAAACCTTAAAATCAATAATACTTCTGCCTTGAACACCCTCAATGAATTCTTCGCAAACAATTCGAGGTTTAATCGAACGGTAGTTCTTTTCACGGCCGTATGTATAATAATTCTTTTCCAGAAAGGCTTTCAGTTTTTGGACGGTCTCTTTGGCATCAACCGTTTGGCTGTTGCGCACGATTATATTCCATCCTGAGCCATGTGTCGCTTTTAAAACATATTGCTTCGGAAGCTTATCAAACGGAATCTCTTCCGGGTTTTCCCAAACGCCGAGATTTTTTACCAAAAACTTCGACCCGATTGTTTTTTCCACATAGGATCTGACTTCATACTTATCGGTATACTGCGTAAGATGATCCTCGTTCATAAAAATCTTTCGCGCCAGTATATGCTCATTAAATGTCTTTGGACAGTCTATATCGGCTTTTCTTCCCGTGCGTAAGCGATAAAGTATTTGATTATACCGTCTGTCACTGATCCGAGTATTTTTCCCAAATATTCTAATAAAAGCCTGCGTAAAACAAATCCGGATTTTATCGATCATTACCGCTCCTCATATCTGTTAAAAACATTACAAACGCCAATAACGATAGCCCGCTTGAGCAACCGCTTTTTTATCGAACATACTCTTAACATCAATGAGAACTTTGTTGTGAGCATCCTCATTCCCAAAAAGTTTGCCGATGCCCTCCATCCCCATAGCTTTGAACTCATTATGTGCAACGGCCATGATGACGCAATCTGCATCATGAACATCGTCAAAATTGACCAGTTTTACTCCATACTCATGTTCTGCATCTGCCGCATTTGCTACAGGGTCAATCACAAGAGGATCAATACCATATTCGCGCAGCTTTTCAAGAACATCGTTTACCTTGGAGTTTCTTGTATCAGGACAATTCTCCTTGAATGTAATGCCCAACACAACCACCTTGCAGTTACGGGGCGCTTTGCCGGCAAGCGCCAGCTGCTTAATCGTTGCATTGGCAACAAAGGCTCCCATGCCATCATTGACAATACGACCGTTCAGAATAATCTGGCTATGATAGCCAAGTTTTTCTGCTTCATAGGTGAAATAGTAGGGATCGACACCGATGCAATGTCCGCCGACCAATCCGGGCCGAAAACCAAGGGCATTCCATTTTGTATTCATGCCTTCAACCACTTCTGCAGTATCAATTCCCATACGGTCGAAAACCATTGCCAATTCATTCATAAACGCAATGTTAATATCTCTCTGACTGTTTTCAACCACTTTCACCGCTTCTGCGGTTTTGATGCTGCTGACCTTATGAGTCCCGGCTTTGATGACGATACCATAAACATCAGCAATAATATTGCAGGTTTCTTCGTCCATACCGGAAACAATTTTTTTGATCGTCTCCAAGCGGTGTATCTTATCGCCGGGATTGATTCGTTCGGGAGAATAACCGATTTTGAAGTCAACTCCGCATTTCAAACCGGACTCTTTTTCAAGAATCGGAATACAAATATCTTCGGTCACGCCGGGATATACTGTAGATTCGTAGACCACAATGGATCCTTTGGTCAAATTGCGTCCCAAAATCGTCGATGCACCTTCTACAGGAGCCAAGTCAGGAGTATGATCCGTATTCACCGGTGTCGGTACAGCCACGATATGAAATTTTGCTTCTTTAAGTCTGGCGTCATCATGCGTAAACTCCACGGTCGACGCTTTGATTGCTTCATCCCCCACTTCGTGTGTTGGATCAATGCCGGATTTATATAACTCAATTTTTTTCTTGTTCAGGTCAAACCCGATTACCTTTATATTGTGCTCGGCAAAGGCAACGGCAAGGGGCATTCCGACATAGCCCAAGCCGATCAATGAAAGCTTCTCTTTTCCCGAAATTAAATTTTCATATAAAGACATTGTTTATTACCTTCCTTTTTTTGAAATATAGTTAATCGCCAAGTACCGCTCTATTCAAAAAATGCTTTATTACTCGATCATTTCTTCTCTATTCTCTTTTGTATATCCGGCTAATACGAATCGTTTTTTCAGTGAGCGGATTCACCCCAAATGCGGAATGGACTGTTTGATTCACATGCTCATTCATACTCTATTCATAACCTTTCTAAGCCCTTCAAAATTTGCTGATATGCAATTTTTGAAGTGTAATGTGTTTCATAATACTTCCGCGCGTTCTTTCCTTTTTCCTCCGCAAGTCCGGGTTGTGCACAGATTTCATCCAGAAAGCGGTTAAACGGTTCAATATCCGTGCTTTCACACCACCAGCCCATATCTCCATCCGCAATAACTTCTCCAACGTCTGTATTTGAATCAGTAGCTGCAAGAATTGGTTTCTCATTCAACATGATACTAAGCATTCTTGAAGGGAAATTCGGAATTGTAAATCTATGGTCAAGGAATACTAATCCAACATCGCAGGCACGGCTCAGATCATCAAAATCATCCGGAGAAATCATCGACATGAATTTCACATTATCCGGCTTTTCCTGTTCAATAAAGTTCTGAATCGTTTTTTGATCGTTTCCTCCGCCACAGATCAGGAAAAACCTGTCCTCTGTATTTTTGTTGCTTTTCATTACATCAACAAAATATGAAAGTCCCTGCGGTTTTCCCAAATTACCACCATATAGGAACACGATCTTATCCTTTGGAATGCCATATTTCTCTCTAATCGCATTCATATCAATTTCTCTGATTGGCTCTTCCAAATAGGAATTAACGCATATACCTATCCGTTCTTTCGGAATCTCGGGGTTATGCTGCAAAACATATCTGCAATTTGCCGGTGACATACAACCTATAAAATCGCTGTTCCCATATAACTTTTTTTCCTTCTGCCGGAAGTACCTCCATACAAGCCCCATTACTCCTGTCGTTTTCATCATTCCCATATCAACCGCATTTTGAGGGAATATGTCCTTCAACATCAGGTACGTAATCGCATGGAATTTCTTCTTTGCCCAAATAATTGTATTTGCCAACGTAATAGGCGGCGTTGAATAAAGAACCACATCAATATCAATTCCATCCACAGCCGCTCGTAACGCCTTTTGATACCTTGAATCTGTCATAACGAAATTCCAAACTTTTTTGATAATGCTGATTTTCCCCACTGTGTTACCACTGTTCACAAAAAGATAACGGACCCCGTCAATCAATACAAATTTTTTTCTGGCTGGATATTCCGAATCTGCAGGGCAAACCACAAACACCAGGTGACCATCCTTGACAAATTCATTGGCGATATCCCGTATCATTTTTTGACTTTTCTTAGGTGCAATTGTCAGTAATAACACATTCATATTTTCTCTGTCCTCTCCGCCAATGAGTATCCATTCAAATTACCTTTGATGCTTATCCCGATATTGCTTCAGAACACGAATTGCATTTATTTTCCATACGCAAAGACTCGTTCTAAGCTTGTTTCCAATACTATCATCATAAGTATTAAAAATCGGTGTAATCTTCCTTTTAATGCGATTCTTCCTAAAGAAGTCCTCATAGGCATTTTCATTGTATTGGCTCTCCGGCCGCAATAGTTCCTTTTGCTGCTCTAATGCAACTGTCTCAATCAAATTTAGAGCAGCTCCATCTGGGGTATCTGTTTCAAATTCATGCAGCAGAATACCCCCCGCAGAAATCTCCAGTCCAACAGTTTTATGCGATTCTGCCGGGTAACGCAATGATCCATCAAAGAAGTAGCCGTCCGGCATATAGAAATTTCCCAAGCCATAAGCAATTACTTTGCCATGATACATTTCGATTTCCTGCTTACAATGCGCATGATTTCCAATCACCGCTTCCACACCATAATCAATCAGATCGTGCGCCAGTTTTTTATATGCGGGGAACGGATATTCCTCCATATCAAAATTCCAATGAAAGAAACAAATGACTTTCCTGCCCGGATGACTATTCATATACACGATTACATTTCGATAAAGCTTCTGATAGGAACAGTCTACGATTCTGTCATCCGTCTGCGTATTCCTGTTTGTTTTGGTATATACTTCCCAACAATGTCCAAAGACAGCATATTTAATGCCATTCTCTTCAAATTCCAAAGGAGAAAATGTTCCATCCTTCTCTGCAATGCCAAAATAGGGTATTTCTTCCTCATCAAGCAGAGAAAGCATGGGCTGTATCTGCTCAGGATAATCATAGAGGTGATTATTTGCCAAACCAAATATTACTTTTTTGCAGATGGATTTTAACTCGATTGCACTTCTATCGTTATATACCTTCCAAAAGGTGTCCTTGGGATTTTCATGATGTAGTACGCCTTCCAAATTAACTACTATCGTCTGATCATCAAAAACGCCACAGGCTTTCATGTCGGCTATTAGTTTTTGCCCACACTCAGAATTCGGAATTGACATATCTCCTAAAATCAGCACGCCTGACACCTCCTTGCATCATGATTTATCTTCCACTTCGTAGCTTGTAATTTTATACTTACCATTCTTTCCTTGGGGTATCTGGGCAACGTGAGAAACGGCAATATCCGCATCTTCACCAAACGCAGCCTTTGCCCGCTGTACCAGAATCCCATCAAGATTGTTATCCTCGTTCTCTACTCTGATTTCATATTTTTTCTGTGAAGTCTGAGCAACCTGATACCGTTTCAATCCAACCAGATTTTCAAAATAAGCCGTGACCGTTGCCTCTCCAATTCTCTCACCACTGACAGTACGTAAAGTAGCCGAAACTCTGCCGACAAATTCCTTTAGTATAATGCATTGACTACCATACATTTCATCCGCAATGCCAATATCTCCAGTATCGTACCGGATAAACGGAAATGCTTTGTTATAGAGATCCGTAATCACAATTCGTCCCGGTTTTCCCAGAGCAACCGGTTCATCCGAATCCAAATCCAGTAGTTCCACATAATACTCCGGGAAGTTGATATGCATCCGATCATCTCCAGGCATCGTCAACGCAATAATACCGTTCTCATTGTTGCCATATCTGTTTAAAACCGGACACTGAAATACCTCCTCCATCTTTTCCTTTGCCGTCGCAGAAAGATTTTCAGAATCCGAAATAATCAGATTTATGCCATATGTTTCGTGATACTGAGCAAGGTAGTCTGCCAAAGACTCTATTGCAGAAGCATATCCAAGAATCAGATGAAGCGACTTATCCCGCAGAAGCCTCTGGCGAATTGTTTCTTTTTTCTCATCATTAAAATTGATCACATCCACCGGCACAGTGTTTGACATAAGCTGCGATAATCTGTTGCTTCCATGGGATACGCCCCACACACGAAAAAACAGAAACTTGGCACCAAGATTCCAACCGATAGAACGGTTCAGGTTAATCAGCCCGGCCTGATGTCTGCGAATCTTTTCCCGGTCCTGATAAGCCATAAAAGGAGTTCCTGTTGAACCACTCGTAAACACCTTATGAAGTTCATCCTCTTTCAAGTAATCCTTTGACCGAAATGACTCGAAATCAGCTCGATATTCTTTCTTTGACACAACAGGGAAAAATGAAATGTCGGGAGTCGCAATTTTTCCGTAAAAGGGTACTGTCGCAATGGCGTGTTTCAGAAGTTCTTCAAGTGCTTTGGGATTTCCGCTTCGTTTCAAATAAATCTCATCCAATTCTTTTGCATGATTCCGAATAGGACTCCCCTTCATAGCATCCAACAACCAAAAGCCTTCACGTCTAAACAACTCACCGAACATCACGCAATACCTTAACTTCATTATATTTCATCATATAAGTACCATTTTCATACTGCCCGATCACGCAGTCATTGGCTTTTCCTTCCAGATTGTTTACAATCAGTTTCATATGGTCTGCGCCGCTCTCGTAGGCGTGGGGATAACCGCCGCCAAAGCGTGGATTCACTTCAGAAATGTAATACTCGCCATTCACGTCAAAAATGTCGATGTCGATCTGACCGTTGTAGCCCGCTTCCTTGACAAACCGTTCAATCAGAGCGAACAACCTTTCATCCTTGAAAGAAACCGCCTTATCCGTCTCACCGGCACGCATTTTTAACTTTTTCTTTGTGAATATGGATACCACTTCATGAGATACCATATCAATATACACATCCGCACCGATTTCCTGTCCGTCCAGGAACTCCTGGATCATCAGTCCATCCTCATGGGCAAACAGCAGCTCCACCGTCTCCCGATCATAAACCTTGGAAATCGAAATGCTGGCGCTACCTTTTGCCGGTTTTACAAATACAGGATAGGTGATCCGCCCGGCATCCACATCTGCAAAGAAGGCTTCCTTGTCCATGTAGGATTTGGCACACCGGTACCCGTGCGCCGTCAGCCAGTGATACATCCGGAACTTGTCCAAAGACATTTCGCAAAGCTCGTAGGAGGAGCCGATCACCGTGGTGCCCGATGCTTCAAACTCGGCCTTGTGTTCAGCAAGCAAAGACAACTCCGGATCAATCAGGGACAGAACGCCGTTTATTCTTTCCTCTTTGCAGATATTCAGAATTACATTCAGATATGTCGGATCGGACATTTTCGGCACAATGTAATGCTTATCTGCCTCATAGATCGCCGGAGCCAGTACGCTCATATCGGTTGCCACAACCGTACCCTTTCCTGAAAGCGCTTTTCTAAAATACCGGACAATCTTATTCCTTGTACCGGCACTAAGTATCAGAATGTTCATCACCCAATCACCTATCTTACTTTTTTACTTCGGATTCTTGATTCATTTCCATCATACGCATCGTTGCGAAATTCCCTTCCGTAACACGGGTATCTTCCGCAACATCTTCTTTTTTTAGTACTTTCATAACCGTCCGAAAAACAATTGATAGATCTTTCTTCAATGTTATGCTGCCCACATACTCCACATCCAGTGCAAAACGCTCAGTCCAATTGACGGAATTTCTCCCGTGGATCTGTGCCCATCCCGTAAGCCCAGGGCGAACATCATGTCGGTGGCGTTCCTGCTCGGTATACCAAGGTAAATATTCAATGAGCAATGGTCTGGGACCAACAATAGCCAAATCGCCCTTCAGAATGTTAATTAGTGAAGGCAGTTCATCGGCTGATGTGCTTCTGAGAAATTTCCCGTATTTATTCAGCCGCTCCGCATCGGGAAGAAGATTACCATTCTCATCCTTTTTGTTGCTCATCGTACGGAATTTAATCAGCTTGAATATTTTTTCCTTGCCGTCCTTGCCCTTTTTGCCGGGCCTTGGTTGCACGAAGAAAGGATTCCCACGCATCGCAATTGCACCGACAACAGTCAAAATAATCAGCACAGGAGAGAGCACAGTCAGGGCAATCAGTGACAGCCAGAAATCAATGAATCGCTTAAAAAACTTTGCGTACATACGGTACTCCTATGTATTCAATCAAAACAACGGCGAATGACCTCAATAATGACATCCTGCTGTTTCCTTGTCATCTTATTGTCACTTGGCAGGCAACAGCCCCTGTCAAAGATATCCGCACCGACATCTTCAACGCCGCCGGCGATGTAAGCGTTGGTCTTGGCACGCCCCGAACCCTTGCGGGTGACGAATTCATGCATACGGTACATTGGCTGCATATGCATTGGCTTCCAGATGGGACGACCTTCAGCATTGATAGCGGCAATTGCCTCAAGAATTTCCGTTGGGCAGGTCTTTCCTCTTTCCGATATATACAACGCTTTCGCATCATCTCTGATCTGACGGCACATATACTCTTTATCAATTATCATCGCAGAAAGCCAGTAGTTCGGTTCACTGTCAGCCACAATCGGATTCATATGTATGGGAAGATCCTTCAAGCCTTCTTTGTATCGCTCATAAATTGCTTTCTTCTGGGCAATATGCTCCTCCAGATAGGGATACTGCCCACGAACCACGCCTGCAACCACATTGCTTATCCGGTAGTTGTAGCCGACCTCCTCATGCTGATACCAGGGTGCATTTTCTCTTGCCTGGGTGGACCACTTACGAGCCTTATTTGCGACCTCAAGGTCGTTGGTCAAAAGGCATCCGCCGGCCGACCCGGTAATGATCTTGTTGCCGTTATAGCTGATGGCGGAGTAATCGCCGAAGGAGCCGCACTGCCTGCCGTGAAGTGTGGCACCCATGGCTTCGGCGGCATCCTCGATCAGAAGCGCACCGTGCTTCTCGCAGATTTCTTTAATCAGATCCATGCGTCCCGGAAAACCGTAAAGTTCTGCACAAACGACCAGTTTTACATCCGGATAAAGCTCAAACGCCTTTTCCAGCGCCACCGGGTCCATGTTCCAGGATTCCGCTTCGGTATCGATGAAAACGGGAATACCGCCCTCATATACCACCGGATTGAGCGTCGCATCAAAGGTCATATCCGAGCAAAAGACCCGTCTTCCTTCCAATGCGCCGTGGCTGATGGCCGGCTTACCGTACAGCTTTTCTCCGGCAAATTTCACGCAAAGGTGAAGGGCAGCTGTACAGCAGGACAGAGCAACCGCATATTTCATTCCCGCTTTTTCGGCGGCAATGCGCTCGACCTCGTTAATATTTTCACCGACCGTGGACATCCAGTTGGTTTCATACGCCTCGGTCATGTATCTGAGTTCCTCCCCATGCATCGTCGGTGAAGCCAGATATACTTTTTTCTCAAATGGGGTTATGTTCTTATTTGTTGACATTTTCATCTTCCTGTGCTCCTATAGTTCTCAGCTATCATACCTTCCGTATGAATTGCTCCCGTCTTTTTGTCAGGCATAAACGAAGCCCCGATCTTTGCAAGCAGTTCTTTTGGCTCTGCTCCGTTTTTCGTTTTTGAACAAATGCGTCTGCCCCTTGTCTGCATAAATATGCTTCTTGAACGCCTCCATGCAACAGAACCGGCGCAGATGTATGATTGCTCTCCGCTTTGAAGCCTTTGCATGACCTGCTTGCCGAAGGGCTTGAAAGAAACGGTATAAATGTGCAGACCAGTCAACCTTGCCAAACCGTGCCGGGGCTTGGTCTGTCATCTCCTGCGTATGCTCGGAATTTGCGCAGAAAACGATGTATTCACCCTTCCATTTGCTCTTTATGTATGTCAGGACATTTTCTGAGTGTCCTTGACGATCTCTCCGGACTCCACCGTGGTAAGCTCCGGTACCGTGCAATCCTTCATCACTACCGATGCGCAGTCGCAGTGCGCATAGCTTTCAACGGTCGCATTGAAGCCGATCAGCGAGTTGCTTGCAATAATGCAGAAATCTCCGATTTTTGCGCCGGTATTGATCGTTGCCTGCGGCATGATGATGGTTCCGCAACCAATGCTCACGCCTCTTGCAATGGAGGTTTCGTTGCTGATCAGGTGCGGGGTAATATATCCCGCCTCGGTAACCTTTTCGGCGAGCTGTTTGCGCAGTTGGTTGTTGCCTATGGCAATGAAACACATCGGATATTCCCCGACCAGATTCGGATAGTCGCTGATCCTGCCGATGACATTGCCCTCGCTGACGGTATCATCGAGAAACCGGACCTTCTGAAAAATTCCGAGCTTATCCGCTATTTCATATACGGCATGACCGTGGCTTCCCGCTCCGAGAATCAGCAGATTCATCTGCCTTGCTTGGGCAACCGCACCCTTGGCAGACCTGTCCATAGCGTCGAGCAACGCAGGATTGGCTTCTGAAAAAGATCCGTATTTGCCTCGGATCGCCGAAACGCTCAAGCCTGTCATGAATGAGACTGTTTCAAAATTCATCCCGCTTTCAAGACACCGCCGTATAAATGTGGCCCTGAGAATTTCAGGCGTTATTTTCTTTTCATATCCGAGAGCGGAAAACGCCCGGGACCATAAAATTCTGGCCGTCCTCAGGCTTTTGATCTGCACGCCCTTTCCGGTGAGAAGATATTGGTCTTCGCCGGAATGCGCCGCATTGGCCCAATCCACCTGCTCCGAAACCGCTCTTGGAATCGGAACGGCTCTTCTTTCGCAGGGGACGATCATTCCGGGCGTATGCTTTGCGTCCATCATCACCCGGGAAACGATCAGTTTTCCGGTTTTCCTGTCGATATCCGAAAAGCGCAAGGCGGCAATTTCATCTCCCGATACCCCCATGTACAGGGCAAAACAGATTGCAAGCCCCAGTCCGACAGGACACATCCGGATATACGGTATCAGCTCCTGCACTTCCTCCTCGCTGAGCGGGTCGGGATATACCGTTTTGTTTTTCGGAGTGACTGCGTAGTAACTGCGGATATTGCGGTTTTCCTCAAAAATCTGAACAGCATCTTCGGACTCGCCGTTTTCGGCCTTTATGGCAAGGGTACGCAGAATCTCTGCCCGTCTTCTCTCGGCTTCTTCATAGGTCCTGCCGTATACAGAGCCGTAAATGATCGAGCCGTCGGCCTTTCTTCCTTTTCGGTATCTTGCTTCCCAGCGTCCGTCCGTATGTTCGTAGATTCTCGGTCCGACTTTCACAAACCACCTCCGCAAAAGATAGAGAAAATGTGCAATGAAATCTGAAATCCAGAATAAAAATCCCAACGCACAACAAATCCTGTGCACTCCACACCTGGTATGGTAACACGGAAAGAAGACTTTGTCAAGGGGTTTTTCTGCAAATACAACCTAAAGCAACAAATAATTATGTATTTTTTTTGAAAAAGGGTGCATCGATAATAAAAACTGACCATTATTTTACATCAAAAAAATCTATTTGTTTTTATTCGTTGTCAATTTATTGTCAATTTTCGGAGTGCGGATTTCTTCCGGTCTGTTCTGAGCTCTGCCGCTCTTGAACGCACTGAGCGGAGGGCTATAGGTCCGGTTCTCGCTGTGCGTAGGCGACTGCGGAGCAAGAATCTCTGCTGTCCGCATCATTTTTTCAATTTCACCCGGAAAGTCCTTGATTTTTTTAAAGGAAAAGTATACAATACAATAAAAAAGAACTTGTCTGATACCGAATATAGAATACTGAAAGAGACCAATTATGAGCGAACACAGACTCAACACCGATTTTTCCGAAACCAAACTGAACACCTTGACCCCCGGCATGTGCGCCGTTATCTCCAAGGTCGGAGACACCGAACCGGCCTTGCGCCGGCATCTGTTGGACATGGGACTGACTCCCGGAACCGAAGTACATCTTGTAAAAGTGGCTCCCATGGGCGACCCTCTGGAGTTTCATCTAAGGGGATATGAGTTGACCCTGCGGAAGGAAGATGCCGAGAAGATTTCGGTACGGAATGTACATTCCTCCGGAACCTGTGCCGATGCCGGACACCGAAGCAAAAGCAGAGACACGGAACATCCGGGCGTGGGCGAGGATCTGGGGAAATATGCCACCCGCAGGGAAGGCCGCCCGATTCCCGAAGGAGCCGCACTGACCTTCGGGCTGGCGGGAAACCAGAATTGCGGAAAAACCACCCTCTTCAATCAGCTGACCGGCTCCAATCAGCATGTGGGGAACTTCCCCGGCGTCACCGTGGATCGGAAGGACGGCCACATCCGCAAGCACCCGGAAGCGGTGGTCACCGATCTGCCGGGGGTCTATTCCCTTTCGCCCTATTCCGGGGAGGAGCTGGTCACCAGAGACTTTCTTCTGAAAGAGCACCCCAACGCCATCATCAACATTCTGGATGCCACCAACATTGAGCGGAACCTCTACCTGACCCTACAATTGATGGAATTAAACATCCCCATGGTTCTGGCCCTCAACATGATGGATGAGGTCCGGGAAAACGGAGGCACCATTTACATCAACCGTCTGGAAGAAGCCCTGGGCGTTCCGGTCATCCCCATTTCCGCCTCCAAAAACGAGGGGATCGACGAATTGATCGAACACGCTCTCCATGTGGCCCGTTACAACGAAAAGCCCGGCAGATACGACTTCTGCTCTTCTTCAGGAGAGGACGGCGGCGCCATGCACCGTTGTCTGCACGCTCTGATTCACCTGATTGAGGACCATGCGGAGAGCGCCGGCATTCCCGCCCGTTTTGCCGCCACCAAGCTGGTGGAAGGGGATGAAACCATCCTTTCCGCCCTGTCCTTGGAGCAGAATGAGAAGGAATTGGTGGAGCACATTCTTCTGCAACTGGAGGAGGAAAGCGGAAAAGACCGGCAGGCAGCCCTTGCGGACAGCCGTTTTTCATTCATTGAAAAGCTCTGCGCCGCCACCGTTGTACACCCCCGGCTCAGCAAAGAGCATGAACGAAGCCTGAAAATCGACCGGATCCTCACCGGAAAATACACCGGTCTGCCCGCTTTTGTGCTCATCATGGCCTCGGTATTTGCCCTGACCTTCGGAGTTTTCGGAAAATTCCTTTCCGACTGGATGGAAATGGGTATTGACGCTCTGACCGGGTTGGTCGATAAAGCTTTGATCTCCTATGGAATTAACGAGGTCGTCCGATCCCTGATCGTGGACGGCATCTTCAAGGGCGTTGGCAGTGTACTGTCCTTTTTGCCCACCATTGTAGTGCTCTTTTTCTTTCTTTCGGTTCTGGAGGACACCGGCTATATGGCCAGGGTTGCCTTCATCATGGATAAGCTTTTAAGAAAGCTGGGGCTTTCGGGAAGAAGCTTTGTACCTATGCTCATCGGCTTCGGCTGCACGGTGCCCGCCGTGATGGCTACCCGCACCCTGCCTTCCGACCGGGACCGGAAAATGACCGTCCTTTTAACGCCTTTCATGAGTTGCTCGGCCAAGATCCCGGTGTATGCCTTTTTTACCCAGGCCTTTTTCCCCGAACACGGATGGTTGGTGATGACCGGTTTGTACTTCACCGGTATTCTTGTGGCGATTCTCATGGCGCTTCTCTTTAAAAAGACCCTGTTTACCGGCTCCCCCGTTCCCTTTGTCATGGAATTGCCCAACTACCGCCTGCCCAGCCTGCGCAGTGTGCTGCAGCTGATCGGCGAAAAGGCCAAGGATTTCTTAACCAAGGCCTTCACCGTGATCTTCGTAGCTTCCATCATCATCTGGTTCTTTACCAACTTCGACCTGAAGTTCAATCTGGTCTCCGATCCCCAGAACAGTCTTTTGGCCCTGATCGGCGGAGCTCTTTCCTTCATTTTTGTGCCGCTGGGCTTCGGCGATTGGCGGATCTCCACCGCCCTGCTGACCGGCTTTACCGCAAAGGAAAGCGTGGTTTCCACCATCGAGGTCTTAGGCGGAGCGGAAACGGTGTTGGCCGGCTACTCTGCCGCCACCGTTCTTGCCATTCTGGTTTTCACTCTGCTGTATACCCCCTGCGTTGCCGCCGTTGCCGCCGTAAGACGGGAATTGGGCACAAAATGGGCGATTTCCATGGTCTTTATTCAGTGTACCGTGGCCTGGGTTGCCGCATTTTTGGTGCACCTTCCGGGAACCCTCTTCTGACAACAACCATTTGAAAAGGAGCCTGAAATTCCGATGAATCCTGCAAGCTGGATACTCCTGATTCTCATTCTTCTGCTCTTTGCGGCGGCCTTGATATACTGTATACGGCGG